>Ga0209515_10000161_pt1 | contig 127145 bp, 90 predicted proteins | sample Subgroupgradi54m_FD_187454 | JGI IMG/M metagenome (GOLD analysis project Ga0209515, IMG submission 187454) | Subsurface groundwater microbial communities from S. Glens Falls, New York, USA - GMW60B uncontaminated upgradient, 5.4 m (SPAdes)... ... | reverse complement strand
CTTTCGCCACTAAATTTCCGAAAAAGCTAGAAATTCCGTTCGACTTGCATGCCTAATCCACGCCGCCAGCGTTCGTTCTGAGCCAGGATCAAACTCTCCGAAAAAAACATTTGAATCCCTTTCGGGACTCATCTTGAGACATTTCCATCATGTTATTGATGGACCCACCACTTGCGTGATGAAAGACCCTCGCACATTCAAACTTTGAGAAAGAACGAAACTTCTCAACAAAAAATAAAGACAAAAAACTCCTTCGAATTGCCTAAAATTTTAAGCAATTTTAAGGAGTAAATTTTTAAAAATTATTGGATTACAAGAGAAACAAAAAAGCACTTGATAATACGTCACTCAAGTGCTTTTACTTTAGCGGGTGGTATTCTATTTTAAGCCTTAAGCCCTGTCAAGCCTTTATTCCACCTTATTTTTAGGTGATTTTGCTATTCAACGGTAACAGACTTAGCCAGATTCCGAGGCTGATCCACATCCCGGCGGTTTAGAACTGCCACCTGATAGGCAAACAGCTGGAGCGGAACCACGGTTAGAATTGGAGAAAAAATTTCTGAGGTTTTGGGAATCCAAAAAACCCAACGGGATAACCTTCCAATTTTTGTATCGCCTTCTGTTGCAATTGAAATGATAATGCCTTTCCGAGCATGAATTTCTTCGATGTTAGAAATCATTTTCTCATACGTCTTAGAATACGGTGCAAGGCACACGACCGGTTGTTCGCTATCAATTAAAGCGATTGGGCCGTGTTTCATTTCACCTGCTGCATAACCATGTGCGTGAGCGTAAGTAATTTCTTTTAATTTCAAAGCACCTTCAAGAGCTGTCGGATAATTGTAACCGCGCCCAAGATATAAGAAATTCCGTTTTTTAAAAAGTTTTCCGGCTACTCGATAAACAGCTTTCTCTTGTTTCAAAACTTGCATTACTTGCGCTGGAAGTTTTTTCGCTTCACGAATTAAAGACCGAAGCATCGGCTGCGAAATTCTTTTGCGAAGCACCCCGAGATGAATCGCAAAAAGCGCAATGGTAATTAATTGAGCCAAATATGCTTTTGTAGAAGCCACGCCAATTTCAGGGCCTGCGTGTGTATAAATTACAACGTCCGCTTCGCGCGCAATCGTACTTCCTACCACATTGACAATCGCAAGCGTCAACGCTCCTTTCTGTTTCGCTTCACGAAGAGCAGCTAATGTATCAGCGGTCTCGCCTGATTGCGTAATGAGAACAACGATATCCCCTTTACTGACAATGGGATCGGCATAACGAAATTCGCTTGATACATGCACTTCGGTTGGAATGCGGGCGTACTCTTCAAACATATAACGCGTAACAAGCCCTGCGTGGTAGGCGGTCCCGCAGCTCACCACAAAAATCTTTTTAGCGGTTTTCAAATGCCTCTTTATCTTCAAATTGATCGTGTCAAATTCAATTCTGTTTGATCCCACAACTCGCTTCTCAAGCGTTTCTTCAATCACGCGAGGCTGTTCATGGATTTCCTTAAGCATGAAATGCGGGCGGCCATCTTTTTGAGCTTCTTCAACACTCCAATCAATTTCAGAAATTGATTTCCGAATTGGAGTTCCCGTTTGCAATTGAGTAATGTTTACGGAATCGCACTTAAGCTCAACAAGCTCATCATCCTCCAAATAAATAACTTTCTTGGTATAAGGAAGAAGGGCTGAAACATCGCTTGCGAGAAAATATTCGCCTTGTCCCACGCCGACCACAAGCGGATTGGATCTTTTGCAAGCAAAAAGGCGATCGGGTTCATCATGTGAAACCACAACAAAAGCAAAAAAACCTTTCATGCGTTGAACAGCCTTCCGAAGAGCCGCTTTCAAATCATCTTTGTAGTATTCTTCGATTAGATGGGCTGCAACTTCCGTGTCGGTTTTGGATTTGAAATGATGGCCCTTGCGTTCTAATTCTGTTTTAAGCTCAGCATAGTTCTCAACAATACCATTATGAACTAAGGCGATACGGCTTTTTTCGCCGAGATGGGGATGTGCGTTAATTTTGGAGGGCTCTCCATGGGTAGCCCAACGGGTATGGCCGACGCCCAGATGCATACCGGAAGGAACACCATTCAATTGAGCTTTGAGTTCTGAAAGTTTTCCTTTTTCCTTAGCAACAAAAAACTTTGAATCATTTTTGCTGAGGCAGGCAATTCCTGCGGAGTCGTAGCCACGGTACTCGAGATGCTCAAGCCCTTTAATCAATACGGGAACAACTTCGCGCCTACCAATATAACCAACAATCCCACACATATTAGCTCCTTATGAAAAACTGTATTCTAACAACTAACCTAACCTCTGGGAACAGAAATTTAGGATTCAGCAAAATTCAGCCGATATTACTAATCAAGATGAAAACGAAAAACAGGCGAAAACACTTTCTGGTCGACAAAAACCTTCAGTTCCATTACCTCTTCTACATTATTCTAACACTTACGGTTGTGTCTGGGGTAGGCATGACAGGCAGCTATTTTGGCATTTGGGGCTCAGTCGTCAAAATCTTTTCTGAAGAATCGCTCCACGAAACAATGGTAACCGCAGCCCAGCTTAACGAATATGAACAAGCGCGGCATCCATCTCCAAAAAAACTGTCCCTACCAAGTATTCGTACCTACCAGGAAACGTCTCTTTTGAGCGAGCGCCAAAAAGAATTGATCCGCGAAATTATGGATGAAACCAATCAAAAGATGCTCGCATTGGGAGTATTTCTGTTAATCTTCATTGGATGGGGAAGTATTTTCTTAACGCATAAAATTGCGGGACCGCTTTTCAAATTTGGCCAATACTTCCAGGAATTGGGAAGGGGAAATTTGGCCGTACGGATTAGGCTCCGAAAATTTGATGAAGCTCGCAATTTAGAATTTCGCTTCAACGAAATGGCTGCTGCGCTGGATGCAATTGTGGCAAAAATGAAACGGATTACCCGAGAAATACCTCGCGAAACAGCGTTAGATGAGTTAAAAAAAGAACTCTCAAAAATTAAAACAACTTCCGATTAAATTTAGTATTTCCTCATGACGCATAAAGTACATGTTGCCTTTTTTGCTATTTTCTTTTTTCTGACAAGCAACTTTCCGATCTATGCTCAAGAAACTTTTTCCCTTTCGGGCGAAGACCGGCTTCTCCTTAAAAAAATACAAAAAGACACATTTCAATATTTTCTGACTCATACCGACCCTGAAACAGGGTTGACAAAGGATTCCTCGCGATCAGGTGCACCGGCCTCCATCGCAGCTACTGGTTTTGCCTTAGCCAGCTTTGCCATCGCTTCTCAAAATGGGTGGCTTTCTTATCGGGAAGCCTATCAAAAAATCGAACGAACGTTTGACACTTTGGAACAGCGGGCAGCAAATGAAAAAGGATTTTTCTACCACTTTTTAGATCCAAAAACCGGAAAACGAATTTGGAATTCTGAAGCATCTTCCATTGATACGGCCCTCTTGATCGCAAGCGTTTTGCTTGCAGCTTCCTATTTTAAAGGAACGCCCCTGGAGACCCGCGCAAGAAGACTTTACGAACGTGTCGATTGGAACTGGATGCGGAACGGAACGCTTCTTTTTTCGCACGGTTGGAAACCAAACCATGGATTTCTTCCTTATTATTGGGACATGTATGCAGAACATTTAATTTTACAAGCCCTTGCGCTCGGTTCTACAAGCCATCCCGTACCTCAAAAAATGTGGCTTGAATGGAAACGTGAGACTGATTCCTACAACAATCATGAAGTCGTCTATTCCTACACTGGGAGTTTATTCACTTACCAATACGCGCATGCATTTATCAACTTCAGCGATTTAAATGACCACCGAATTAACTATTTTGAAAACTCAAGAGAAGCAACGCTTGCCAACCGAGAATTTTGCGACTTCTACAAAAATCTCTACCGATCCTACCAAGATAACATGTGGGGGCTTTCCGCTTGCTTGGGACCCGATGGTTACAAAGCCTATGGCGCCGAACCAGGGTTGGGACTTCACGACGGTACGATCGCAAGCTACGCGGCAATCGGTTCAATTGTGTTTACTCCTTCCGAATCAATGTCCGTTATCAGAACCCTTTATGAAAAATATGGAGATCGCCTGTATGGACCCCTAGGATTTAAAGATTCTTTCAATTTGGACCAGAACTGGTGGGCACACGAATACTTAGGAATCGATCAGGGAATTATTGTCCTCATGCTTGAGAATTTCTTAAACGAAGGGGCGGTTTGGAAGCATTTCATGGGGCTTCCTATGATTCAAAGGTGGGTTGAACGCGCTGAGCTTATTAACAAAACCTCTTAATTTTTTCCGAGGAACCGCTCTGCGAGGCGTTCTGCAGCTTCTTCAATCACTTCTTTAGTAATCAAAGTTTTTTTCTTGATTTTTTCTTTTAATTCTTGAATTCTTCCGCAATTAGGTTCGGAAATTCCCTTTAACTCTCGCTTGAACCGCTCGATTTCCTGCTTCAGGCTGGGATTATTTGCATCTTTCATCTGCACACCACCCATCCAACCTGATTCACTCTTGGGTAGTGCACATTCCGCATGATCTGACATAGTCCGTTAGTTTAGTAAGTAAGGCTAATAAAAAACGATAAAAGAACTGAAAGTGAAGTCCCTTCGGGGCTTCCTATGAAAGGTATCGGCCTGGTGCGGATAAAACTTTATGTAAGATGGGTCTTAAGTTTAAGCTTCGAGTGTAATCTCCCCCGTTTTTTTCATGAGATAGCTTCTTAGCCTTAAAACAACCTTGGTGTGAATCTGGCACACACGAGACTCTGAAACATTTAACACTTCACCAATTTCCCGGAGCGTCAAATTCTCATAATAATAAAGCACAATCACGAGCTTCTCTTTCTCGGGCAATTGATCGATCGACTGAGCCAGTAATTCTTTCACCTCACCCTGATGAACGTAGCTAAATTGATCGGTAATGAGTGAATCTTCAACGGTTTGGAGCCTTGAGATGGGTTTGTTTCCATCGTCATTCTGCCAAACTTCATCCAAAGAGAGGAAGGTGGTGGAATTAAGCTCGCTATAAATTCCATTTAAATCCTCAACGCTCATTTTAAGCGAACGTGCCAATTCTTCCTCAGTGGCAGCGCGTCCGGTTTTGTCTTCAAGTTCCCGCATCTTGCGTTCAATCTCGCGCGCCCGTTTTCTCAAAAGCCGGGGAGCCCAATCCAGTTTCCTAAGTTCATCCATAATGGCGCCACGAATCCGGGATACCCCGTAAGTCTCAAATTTATTTCCCTGACTGACATCATATTTCTCAATGGCGTCAAAAAGGCCGAGAATTCCGTAGCTTACCAAGTCGTTAAATTCCACATTGGGAGGAAGGCCGATGGCCACACGGCCGGCAACATACTTCACCAAATAAAGATACTTCCGGACGATTTCTTCACGAAGCAGCCTGCTCTTCGTCCGTTTGTACTTCTTCCAAAGTTTCACATCCGTTTCGACCATGACAATCACCTCCTCCGTTTCAAATGAAGCTGGGTTAACATATTTATTTTTCTTTCTCTAAAATCCGCCTGATTTGAAGCAACGTATAATTCTTAGATTGAAGCACCTTAATTTTTTCGAGCCGATCAAATACAGATTCATCGTAAAGCCTGTGACCGGAAGGGGTGCGGCGCGCCTCAGAAATAAGATTGGCCATCGTATAATTGTGAATGGTCTGGCGAGAAAGCCCTGAATATTCCATGACTTCTCCAATTTTATAGAGTTTTTCCCGCTTCATACGGATGCGCTCTCGGTCTTTTCCCGCAAATCCTTGTACAATTTATTTGCTTCCTGATGGAGGGGGTTGACGAGCAAAAGTTTTTGAAGTGTAAAACGGGCTTGGGCTTGCTTCCCTTTTGCAAGAAACTCTTTTGCTTGCTTTAAATAAACACGTGTGCGTTGTTCAATTTCCTGATCGTACACCCGTGTAACAAGTTCAGTTTCGGATCTTCCTTCTTTCAACAGATGTTTCTTCAAACGATCGATCTTTTGTGAGGCTTCTACATTGTTTGGCTCCAAAAGAAAAACGCTTTCGTATGTAGCATTGGCTAAATTGTAATTCTTTTCTTCTGTGTATTGATCGCCTTCCACAAACAACTGTTTCAACATTGATTTTCTGTCTTCCTTGCTTAACTCTTCTTTAACTGCAGTTTTTTCTGCAGGCGCTGCTATTAATATGCAGGCCTTTAAAAAAATACAGACGGCGCTGAAAGAAAGTAGCAATAAAAAGGCCCAAGTTCTTGCTTGGGCTTTTCGGACCTTTGATTCCGTCTCGGAATTCTCATTGGTTTTGGTCATCACGTTTTATATTTTATAAAATGTAAATTACATTATGTAACATGATGGTATAAATTTCATCGGCTAAAGTCAAGCGGATTTTTACAAAAATTTTAGAGTTAATTCAGCCTGTTAAACTTAAGCCTACATATAGGGATTTTGCTTAAAGCTCACACCAAATATGGGGGGTCATAAGATCGGCCGGCAAAAGCCGTTAAGTTTAAAAGTTGCAGGACGATACGATGTGCTGGAGGAGGAGGCGTGACGTACGAACGAATTTTTAATTTAAAATTTAAAGGAGCTGTCCCAACCCATGAGCTGGGGAAGCGTTACCCCAAAGAACGAAAGAAAATCTCAAGAATTGCCCTTCTTGAGCTCCCTTTATCTGTACTTCGGGAATTGGTAAAACAGGAAGAGGAATTTCGAAAGCTCGTATTGCTCAAACAGTGGTTTTTTAAGAAGGGCTCTCGGAAAAAGAAAGCCTAACTACGCTCTCCAAAAACACCCATCACTCGGAATTTCTGATATCGTTTCTCAACCAAATCTTTTGCAGATAGCTTGCTTAGCTTTTTAAGCGTGCGCTCAATCGTATCTCCTAATTGGTTCGCTGTGGCTTCAAAATCCCGGTGGGCACCACCCAAAGGTTCTTTTACCACTTCATCAATCACACCAAACTCTAAAAGATCCTGAGCAGTTAGCTTCAACACTTGAGCTGCTTCAGGCGATCGGGCATTATCTTTCCATAAAATAGCTGCACACCCTTCAGGTGAAATTACAGAATAATAGGCATTTTCCAAAACAATCACATGATCTCCTATTCCGATTCCCAAAGCACCACCGCTTCCTCCCTCTCCGATTACAACCACAACAACAGGAACTTTGAGTTCAGACATTTCCCTTAAATTATAGGCGATGGCTTCTGCTTGGCCCCGTTCCTCGGCACCAATCCCTGGATATGCACCTGGGGTATCAATAAAGGAAACAACGGGGAGCGAAAACCGTTCGGCAAGCCGCATCACCCGCATCGCTTTCCGATACCCTTCAGGATGAGCGCTTCCAAAACTCCTCATCAGGTTTTCTTTGGTATCTCTTCCCTTTTGATGCCCTATCACACATACATTCCGGTTTCGAAACTGAGCCAATCCTGTGACGATAGCATGGTCATCTGCAAAGTGGCGGTCCCCATGAAGTTCCAAAAAACCTTCCATTAAGTAATTAACGTAATCAAGCGTATAAGGCCTCAGAGGATGCCGTGCAACTTGAACGCGCTGCCAAGGCGTGAGATGTTCAAATACTTTTCGGACTTCTTTTTCCAATTTTTTCTCGGCGCTCTTAATTTCACCAGAAAGATCGATCCCCCCCTCACTACGCGCTTTCATTTCTAGGATCGTTTTTTCAAGTTCCACAATGGGGCGTTCAAACGGAAGGTAGGTATTGAAAATGTCCTTGCCGGTAATTTTAAGTCTTTTCTTTTTCATAAATCAATCAACAATTTTTACAGTGGTATTAATCGGAACAATGGCGAAAAGTTCTTCAACATCTTCGTTTAACATCCGAATACATCCTTCGCTCGCCGCTGATCCAATGGTTTCCGGAAGAGTGGTTCCGTGAATTCCGTAGCCCGATAAAGAAAACCCAAGCCAGCGGGTACCTAGAATATTGGCAGGGCTATCCGGTGAAACGACAGCGCCAGCTTTATACCAAGTTGGATTAACCAATTTGTTGACAACCGTGTAGGAGCCGATCGGAGTTGGATGACCTGTCCTCCCTGTGGCAACAGGGTAAGTTTTGAGAAGCTCCTTATCGGAAAAAAGTTTAAGCATATTGTTTGATACGTCCACCACAATTGAGTAAACTGCTTTCGAAATTTTAAGTTTCATCCCCGAACGAATCGCATCGCGGTCCAAATGATTGCTCTTTTTAATCAGCTCAACCGTTGTATTGTATTTTTTTGCAATTTTAAAAAGCGCATCTCCGGATTGAACCGTATACGGAAGGCTATCGGATGTTTCAATAGGCGAAAATAGGACCCTGATATTCAAGTCCTCCAGAGCTTTTCTGAGCGTCTTGCGATCTGCTTTAGGCAAATCATATTGAATTAGGGTTTGGTAACGTGTTTTCGCTTCAAGCAAGGATCCGGCCTTTAGCAGTTTATCAATTTCATCAAGAGAAGTTTTAAGTTCGGTTTGGGAAATAGGATAACGCGATGAGGTGAGATTTGAAGCTGCGGTTTCTGCAAACAAGGGCAGTGCAAATATAAGGATAAAAAGGAAAGTGGTGATACCTTTTTTAAATATTTGCGTTATCTGCCGAGTAAAAAGCATTACCATGCACAAACCAAAAAAGAAATGGCAACCCCTAAAAACGCTCCGACAAGAACTTCAACAGGGGTATGTCCCAAAAATTCTCTCAAATGTTGCTCTGAGAACTTGCCCTCTGCATATATTTCATCAAGCATCTTGTTCATAATCACTGCCTGTCGTCCAACGGAACGCCGAACACTCGCTGCATCAAACATCGTGATCAAGGCAAACACAACCGCAAAAAGAAAAACGATGGAATTAAATCCGGCGTAAAGGCCTACTACGGTTGCCAATGCTGCCGTACCTGAGGAATGCGAGCTTGGCATGCCGCCCGTATCAATGATCCAACGAGCGTTAAAACGCCTGCGCTTTAAAACATTGCGAGCTACTTTAATCGATTGGGCAACAGCCCATGCAGCCGCTACGGCAAGATAGGCTCTCCAAACGGGAAAATTGGTTTCCATATCAGATGTGTTTCCTTGGAAAAAGAGATATTGACAAATGCAAATTATAATATAAAATAATAAATACTATTAAATTTAGTCAAATATAGCTGATCTGACGAACGGTGGTATTATAGCCACCGGAACTAAAAAGGCAAGCGCGTTTCCCTCCCACCGCTCTAGCTACCAATTTACAAATTTCACTGTAACATTCATGTTATCAAAGATTTGCAGCGCAACTTGTCTTGGAATTGATGCCTACCTCATCGAAATCGAGGTCGATGTAGCTAATGGCCTTCCACAAGTTATAATTGTCGGCCTCCCCGACCAAGCAGTAAAAGAAAGCAAGGAACGCGTGAGGTCGGCTCTTAAGAATAGCGGTTTTCTTCTTTCACCCAAAAAAATTACTGTCAATTTAGCTCCCGCTGATACTAAAAAAGAGGGACCAGCGTTTGACTTGGCAATTGCTTTGGGTATTTTGGCCTCGAGTGGCTTTCTAAAACTAGATGGCCTCCATAAATTTCTTTTTGTGGGAGAACTTGCTTTGGATGGTTCGCTTCGGGAAATTAAAGGCGCACTCCCCATAGCCAATTTAACACGGAGGAAAAATCTTTCTCTTGTTCTTCCAGAACCAAACGCCAAAGAAGCAAGTCTCCTGGAAAATGTCCCCATGTTTACTGCCCAATCCTTAAAACAAGTCGTCGAGTGGATCAATGGTAAGGAAAATTTAAAAAAGGTTCCTAATGAGTGGAGCGCATTCCTCGCGGAATCAACAGAAAAGGATGGCTTGGATTTTTCTGAGGTTAAAGGACAGTTTCATGCAAAACGTGCGGCGGAAATTGCTGCAAGCGGACTTCATAATTTGCTTCTGATTGGTCCACCTGGAGCCGGAAAAACCATGATTGCGAAACGCATCCCTTCTATTTTGCCGGAACTAAGCCACACGGAATATCTGGAAATTGCCAAAATCTACCGTGCTGCCGGTTTGATGACAAATGGTGGACTTCGTACTCTGAAACGGCCTTTTCGAGCACCCCATCACACGGTTTCTCAAATGGGTTTGGTGGGTGGCGGAAGTTTTCCAAGGCCCGGGGAAATTACTCTAGCGCACAGTGGAGTTTTATTTTTAGATGAATTTCCAGAATTCAGGCGTGATGCCATCGAAGCTTTGAGAGCTCCAATCGAGGAAGGTTGGATTCTGATATCACGAGCGAAGATGAATTTTGTATTTCCTGCCCAATTCCTGACGATTTGTGCAATGAATCCATGTCCATGCGGTTACTTAACGAGTTCCCGGAGAGCTTGTTGCTGTACCATGAGCCAAATTCAGAAATACCATCAAAAAATCTCAGGGCCTATTCTGGACCGAATTGATCTTCATGTAGAAATGCCTGCGATTGAATATAAAGACCTCGTCAGTCAGGTACCGCAGGAAAATTCTGAAACAATTAGAAAACGCGTTCTCCAGGCTCGAGGAATCCAGGCAGAACGATTTTATGGCCATCCGGGAAAAACCAATGCGCTGATGACTGTAAAAGAAATTAAGAAATACTGTGTTATAACAGACTTGGGGAAAAAATTGTTAGAGCAAGCAATGAAGGAATTGGGACTTTCGGCGCGAGGGTATCACAAAATTCTCAAGATCGGGCGCACCATTGCAGACTTGGCCAGCTCTGAGATCATTCAGGAAGAACATATTGCGGAAGCGATCCAATACCGAACTCTTGATCGAAATTGGTTTGGATAAAACAACTAAGCAACTATAATTTTTTGAACCACTTTTCCGTTTGGATCTTCAGTAACTTCAAGGTTGACATTCATACCCTTATGAAGATCAACTACACTCAAAACTTGAATTACTTTTTCATCTGGAGAAAGAACTATTTCTTCTTTTTCTCCCTCCAATTTTACTGCAATTCCTTCGCCGGTTGTTTTTAATGCAACAATTTCTTTAGCCAAATCTGCCGGATTTTCCGAATTTACTGAAGAAGATTCAGGCGCTGTCGGAGTAATCGCGCTTGGATTTAATCCAGCAAAACCAGGATCCTGCGGCAGCTCTGCTGGTACCTCTCCCTCTTTTGGCGGAGCTTCACTTTCTGCACTCGAGGCACCAGCAGCACCTTCAGGCAAGGCTGCTGGAGCGGATCCTTGTACCATATTAGGGGTAGCTGTCTCACTCTGAGGAGCTTCTCCTTCTCCGCCAACTTTCGGAGGAACGCCCTTAACCATTCCAGGCAAACTCGGTATTTGAGGAAGCAGTTGTGGTGCACCTGATTTCTTTGGAATTTTAGGAATCTTCGGAATTTTAGGAATCTCAGGAATTGCGGGAATACTAGGTAAACCAAGCAGCTTTCTCGTGCTGGGCGACACATTCCCAAACTGAGATTTTAAACCTTTTGTCCTTTGGGCTTGGGATACCACAATTTTTTGGCCTGTTTTCATTTCTTTCGCAAGCATCTCAGCATGAATTAAAGTTGAACTATCAACTATAAACTTTGATGTACCGTTGCTCGTTTTTACACTCAATTCGAACTGACCATCAGCGAGAGAGGTTATCTTTTGAATCTTTCCTGCAATTGTTACAACTTCAGCAAAAATAGAACTTCCAGAAAATACTTCCATGTAAGTAAATAAAAATAACGCTAACCACTCCACCTTAGTAATCAATTTTAAACGCTTTATCATTCTCCACCTGTTTTCCTTCTTTGCCCAACAGAATAGACGTTTTCTATCCAAAATTATTCAAATTGGATTCAGTTGGTTTGTATTGTACTATAAAGCAATGAAGAAAATAAGTATTTTCGAACACAAACAAAGTTCACATAAAATCAACACGAAATGGTTTATTACGATTTTTCTTCTTGCTCTCTCAAGCTGTACATTTGTAATTCGTACCCCAGCGTTTCCTGCCAAATACCATCCGAAGCCAAATCTTTTTCGAGGCGTTTTCCACGTCCATACCCAATATTCCCATGATTCAAAAGCACCTCTCGATCTGGTTATCCAAACAGCTCAAAAGGCAGAACTCGATTTTGTCGTCGTAACAGACCACAACAACTTGAAAGCAGCCAAGGCTTATCAAACAATGCATAAACCAAGCCACCCGTTACTCATCTTCGGGGAGGAATTTTCCACCTGGCATGACGGACATCTTACAGGCATTGGAATTAAAATGGAACCTCCTGATATCGGAAATAGCCAAGAAATTATCGATATCTTCCATGAACAAGGAGGTTACGCTGTCATTGCACACCCATTATCCCGGAGAAAGCCGTGGCCAAATTGGAAAATCGAAAATTTTGATGGCATTGAAATCTTCTGTTTCTCAGATATTTTCTATGCTCAAAACCCAATGAAACTCCTGCTCAAGGCAATATTTCTTACACCTCAAGCATTCTTAAAATCTGAGGTAAAAAACCAGGAACCTGGTCTCAAACTTTGGGATGAAAAACTTAAGTCCGGTCGTCACATTGCCGCATTTGGTGCGGCGGATGCGCATTTGAAACTCAAATGGCACGATTTTTATCCGGAAAATTACTTACTCTACTTCCAAGCAGTTACCATGTACGTCCTAACAAATGAACTCAAAGAAGAAAAAATTACAGAAGCACTTGGCCATGGAAAAAGCTTCATCGCCTTCGAAGTTTATGGCCTTGCCCAAGACTTTTCGTTCCGAGCTTCCTCTGAAGATAAAACTTATGGGCCTGGTAATTCAATCACTGCCAAATCTCCCACCTTGCTTACGATCAAAACCCCGAAAGAATCAAACATTCGGCTTATTTACAATGGCAAAGTTCTCCAGCAAAGTCAGGGGAAAATACTCGAGCAGAAAATCTCGGCACCAGGCTATTATCGAGCTGAAGTTTATGCGGAAGATAAGCTTTGGATCGTTTCCAATCCGATTTATGTTGAACCCAACCCAAGCGCTGTAGCCGCTTAATTTGCGGCGCTCTTTCGAATTCCCTTCGACGGATTAAGCAGTTCATTCATATCAAGCATCATTTCTGCGCGCGAATAAGCCGCAATATCAAGAATTTGAGTATCCATCCGAATTGCATCTTCTGGACATGCTTCCACACAAAAACCGCAGTACACGCATTTCCCTAAATCAATATCGAAACTTTTAGGACGCTTCTCAATATTGGGATCGGGATGCTCTTCAGCTACAATATAAATGCACCGGGCAGGGCAAACGGTTTCACACATCATGCAGGCAACGCAGCGCGGGGAACCATCCTCTCGTTTTGTAAGGCGGTGACGGGTACGCGAACGAGAAGGGAGTTTCCACAATTTTTCAGGATATTGAATGGTGACCATGGCAGCAAATTTTCTAAAAAGCCCAATGGCATGAAACATATGTAAAATGAGATTTTTGAAAAAATGCTTTGAGGTTAGCAAAACACCCCGAAACACTTCCGGAAAATAAAGCTTCTCCCAAAGATTGAGCTTCGGACGATCTACAACTCTTGTACGAATCATCTTGTTAGCCAGAGCAAAAGGATTGCGGTTACAAACACATTGGCAAGGGCGATTGGAAACATATAGTGCCAACCGAGCTTAAGTAATTGGTCATATCGAAAGCGCGGTAAAGTCCAGCGGATCGCCATGAAAAGCCAGCAGAAGAAAAGCACTTTCACTACAAACGAAAACATTTGAAGGATTGAAACGACTAGTGGCGCAATCAGAAAGGTTGCACCCCATGGAAATTGAAATCCTGACTCATGTAAATAAGGCACTTGCCAACCGCCCAGGAAAAGTGTGGTAGCAAGGCAAGCGATCATGATAGTTTCTAAGTAATCGGCAAAGAAAAACATGCCGAATTTCATACCACTATATTCTACAAAGTAACCGATAATTTCCGACTCACCTTCTGGTGCATCATAAGGAATTCGCTTTGTCTCAGCAATTCCTGCCGCAAGAAACAAAAGAAAACCAATAGGTTGAACGAAAATTCCCCAAAGCGGAAGCCATCCAAAAAGATATCTGCCCTGCGCCCTGACCAATTCCTGCAAATTCAGACTTCCATAAATCATCACGATTCCCATAATCGTAAGCCCCATGGCGATTTCATAGGAAAGCATTTGGCTTGAAGCGCGCAGGCCTCCGAGAACGGCGTAATTATTGTTGGATGAAAATCCAGCGAGCACCACTCCATAAACGCCCATGGATGCCATGGCAAAAATATAAAGAAGTGCTACGTTGATATTGGCAACTTGCAAATTAATCACGCGTCCTGCAATTTCAATCGTATTGCCAAACGGAATAGCGGCAAAACCAACCAACGCAAAAAAAAGTGAAAGACATGGGGCAAGCGTATGAAGAAATTTATTTCCCTTCGGCGGAATGTAATCTTCTTTGGTAAACATTTTGATCGCATCGGCGATTGGATGAAAAAGCCCAAGCATGTTTAAAGGCATCAAAAACCAGTTGATAGGTGCTGCCCACCACCAAGGCAACACAATCCAGGCTCGATTAGCACCGATCCGGTCTTGCATCAAGGCGCTTTGCTTGCGTTCAATCCAAGTGTGGAGCGCAGCCAAATTAAACACAAAAAAAAGTACGATTGCCGCTAAAACAGTTTGAATGATTAAAGTGGCAATCATGACACTTTGATTCCTCCTTTACCAATTTTCTGATAATTCAACCTCTGAAATTGAGAAACGGAACGGCGCAGACCGTCAAAAATATCTTCTTGGCTTTGATACGGCCAATCAAAATCAAGTTTTCGCGCCAAAAACATTAAAATCTCAGATTCCGTCTTGGATTCTCCTAATGGAATTAACGCCTGACGAATTCGTTGAATTCTGCCTTCAAAATTGGTGAACGTCCCATCTTTTTCGGCATAAGTGGCAGCTGGGAAAACAAACTGAACGTGCTCCGAAGTCAAATTATGATTGCTTCCAATAAAAACACTTAACTCCAAATGGTGGAGCATCTCTTCTACATTACGGTCCGGATAAAATGAAACTAAATCCTGACCAAATAGGACAAGCGCTTTTAGCTTTCCTTTGAGCCCAGCGTCTATAATTTTCTTGATCTTGCGTTCATCTTCCTCAAAACCAATTAACTCAGCTCCTTTGCGGTTAGGATGTTTGTCGGCACGAATCAAGAAATCATCCTGGTCACCATCGATATTGGTACGCACCAAATGCACTTCTTCGACACCAAGTTCTTTTACGAAAAGCTTCTTGGCTAAATAGAGTTCCTCGTTCGTCATTTGCGGAGAAAGAAAAACGGCAACTTCATCTTTCGATTTCTTAAGAATTTCCTTAAATGATTTGAGGAGATTCTTAACCGCTTCATCCCATTCAACCACTTTCACTTGGCTGTCCAGACGTTGGATCGGTTCTGTAATCCGGTCATGATCGATGAACTTATAACCATAGCGGCCGGCATCACACATCCACCAATCATTTACCTCATCATTAAAACGCGGCTTAAGCCTCATCACCCGCTCGCCGCGGCCGTGCTGAGGCCGTTCTTGGTTGGCTTCGATGGTAATATTGCAGCCGCGCGAACAACCTGGACAGACAGATTCTGTTTTTTTTAAATACCAAACGCGACATTTAAAACGGAAGTCGCGGTCCGTCAACGCTCCCACCGGACAAATGTCGGCAACGTTTCCTGAATATTTGTTATCGAGCTCGCGACCCGGATAAATTCCAATTTCAGAGTGATCGCCTCGGTTAAAAATTCCGAATTCGCCCGTTTTGGTAATTTCATCGGTGAAACGCACACAACGGGAACACAAAATGCACCGTTCGGAATCAAGCATGATCGTCGGGCCAATCGGAACTGCTTTGGCCGACTTTTTTACTTTGTTTTCATCGAGGCGAGAATCGTAAAGCCCGTGCTTCATATAATAATCTTGAAGCCAACATTCCCCCGCTTGATCACAGACCGGGCAATCCAACGGATGGTTTACAAGCAAAAATTCAAGGACATGTTGTCTAAGTTTTTTTACACTTTCGGTATCAGTATGAACCACCATTCCATCTTGGCATTGGATGTGGCAGGAAATCTGCGGCTTTGGAGTTTTTTCAACATCCACAAGGCACATTCTGCAGTTACCGGCGATGCTCAACCCGGGATGATAACAATAGTAAGGAATGGAAATGCCAAGCTTCTCAGCTGCTTTGATAATGGTCGTTCCCTTATCAACTGTGATTTCTTTTCCGTCAATCTTAAGCGTTGGCATAAGTTTTATTTTGTTTTGGGATGACAGTTTCAAATTCTGAACGAAATTTTTTGAGGTAACTTAAAAAAGCCATTTGCGCTCCATCTGCCAGCGCGCAAATGGTAGTGCCGCCCAAATATTTTCCAATATCAAGGAGATTATCGATATCGTTGGGCCTGCCTTTTCCGTCTACGATCCGGTTTAAAATCCGGTAAATCCACCCCGTTCCTTCGCGGCAGGGTGAACATTGGCCGCAGGATTCATGAGCAAAAAACTGCATCGTGACACGGAGCGCTTCCACCATGGAAGTGGTTTCATCCATCACGATAATGCCGCCAGAGCCACCCATAGAACCGACGGCTTTTAATGAATCAAAATCCATTTTCACATCAAGTTCATCTGCCGTAAGAATGGCTGCCGAAAGCCCTCCGGGAACTACGGCTTTTAACTTCCGATTTTCTATAATACCCCCGGCATACTCATAAATAATTTCTCGAAGTGTTATTCCCATCGGAAGTTCATAGACACCGGGCTTTTCCACATGACCGCTCACGCTGAAAAGACGCGTGCCGCCATTTTTCTCTGTGCCTAGCTTCGCAAACCATTCACTACCACGTTTAATAATAAATGGAATATAAGAAAGTGTTTCTACGTTATTGATTACGGTGGGACAACCAAAAAGACCGACAACAGCTGGAAAAGGTGGTTTAAGGCGGGGGAATCCTTTTTTTCCTTCAAGCGATTCCAAAAGGCCTGTTTCTTCACCGCAAATGTAAGCGCCTGCGCCACGATGAATAACAATATCAAGATGGAATGAAGTCCCAAAAATATTTTCCCCTAAAAATCCTTTGCCATAAGCTTCATCCACTGCCTCTTTAAGTTTCAAATAAGGAATTTCATACTCACCCCGGATATAAATGAACGCTTTGTGAATCCCGACGGCATAGGCAGTGAGAATCATACCTTCAATCAATAGATGCGGAACGTAAGTCAAAATATATTTATCTTTAAACGTTCCCGGTTCGCCTTCATCGGCATTCACCACCAAATAAATCGGCTTACCTGTATTCCGCGGAACAAAACTCCATTTCATCCCGCAGCTGAATCCTGCTCCGCCAAGACCTCTTAGATTTGAATTTTTGACTTCCGCCTCAATTTGCTCAGGTTTCATTTCTTTTAAAGCGCGGCGGGCGGACTCATAACCACCTTCTTCAAGGTAAACTGAAACTGAACTCGCGTTCGGAATTTTAAAAAATCGAGAAATCAGTTTTTCCATTAGTCCCGCACCCCAAGGTAATACTGCTTTAAAATTTTCCCGAGCTTTTCTTTTGTGAGCGGCCCGACATATTCTTTATTAATTTGAGCCATCGGCGCAATTTCGCAAGCACCTAAACATTCTGCCTTGTCGAGTGAAAACTGCCCGTCCTTTGTAGTTTCGCCTGCTTTAATCCCCAACTTCTCTTCCATGTAACGAATTAATTCTCCGGCACCGAGCAAAGCACACGAAAGCGTTCTGCAAATTTGAATGTGGCATTGGCCCTTTGGCTTTGAGTAAAAAAGTGTATAAAAGGTCATGAGTTCCCTGACATCTGCCGGCGGAATTTGAAAGTAATCGGCAATCTCAAGCTCGGCTTTCCCAGAAATAGCACCGTATTCTTCCTGAATGAGTCTCATCACGGGTAAAGCGGCTGCACGCTTCACCGGATAATTCGCACAAATTTGATCTGCGCGCCTTTTAAACTCTGGAGTAAATACAGTTACGCTCATCGATCCAGTTCTCCGCCGATCATATTGACGGATCCAAAGGTTGGAATAATATCCGCAAGAAATCCACCGTTAATCATCAAAGGAAGTGCCGCCATAATGGTAAAGCAAGGCGGTCTGACGCGCACACGATAAGGCCTTCCTGTTCCGTCGCTGACTATAAAAAATCCAAGTTCTCCATTTCCGCCTTCAACGGCTTGATAGACTTCTCCTTTTGGAGGAACGATTCCGTGCCCCAGCATGATCAATTTAAAATGCTGCATGAGCCCTTCGATATTGCCATAAGTGTCTTCTTTAGCAGGCAGTACTGCTCTTTTTTCATCAGCTTCTACTCCATCAAAATATCTTTTGGTAGTTCCGTCGAGCGTTGGATCAAGATTAACTTCCAATTGAATTAATCCTTCCGTCTCACCCATTTTGGCAAGGTCCACCATCATCGCTGCCGGAATTTCACGGCCTTCGGGGTCCACCATTACATTTCCAGGTGGTATTTTGGCAAACGCTTGCTCGACAATTCTCAAGCTCTGTTCCATTTCTTCCATGCGGCAAAGGTAACGATCGTAATTGTCACCGGTTGTACCGATCGGAACTTCAAAATCAAACCGGTCATAAACAGAATAAGAACAATTTTTTCGGACATCATAATCAACGCCCGTTGAGCGCAGAAACGGACCCGTAATCCCATAAGCCAAAGCATCCTCAGCCGAAATCACGCCAATATCTTTCAGGCGGTCCACAAAAATCCGGTTTCGCGTTAGCAATTTGTGGCATTCTTTAAGCACATCTCGCGTCTCTTTAATTGCTTTCCGGGTGTGAGCTTCAAATTCCGGTGGCAAATCTCCCTTGACCCCTCCCGGGCGGATATAAGAAATTGTGAGGCGTGCCCCCGTCACCATTTCAATTCCCTGATAAATAAATTCGCGGGCTTTGATCATATAAAGGAAGGCTGTAAACGCTCCGAGCTCCATCGCGCTTGCGCCAATGCACGTCAAGTGATCACACACACGGGAAAGTTCGCTCATAATCACGCGGATATATTCACAGCGTTCGGTCGGTTTGATATCAAATAATCTCTCAACAGCCATGGAATAACCCATGTTATTAATCAAAGGCGAAACATAATTGAGGCGATCCGTATAAGGAATGACCTGGAGATATCCTGCCTGCTCCGAGCTTTTTTCAAACGCACGATGAAGGTAGCCGATTTCCACGTCCGAATTCACAATCTGCTCGCCATCGAGTTCTAAAATCAGTCGAATGATCCCATGCATGGCCGGATGACTCGGACCCATGTTAAGCAGCATGGTGTGTTGTCTGGTTTTCTTTACTTCAGTTGCTTGGCTCATCGTCAATTTTTTGGGCCAACCAAAGGCTGGCGCTTGTTGTAAAGATAATCTTTGCGTAAAGGATGTCCCTTAAATTCTTCATACATCAAAATCCGCTTCAGATGCGGGTGACCCGTGAACTTGATTCCGAACATATCCCACACTTCACGTTCAAACCAATCGGCAATCGGCCAAATCGAAACGAGGGAATCAATTGCGAGATCTTTTTTATCCACACCCGCCTTTACACGGATGCGGTGGTTTTTGGCAAGAGAATATAAATGGTAAACGACATCAAAGCGCGGGGTGCGATCTTCTAGCAGATAATCAACAGCGGTAAGGTCCATCAAAATATTAAAATCAAGATTTGGATCTGTTTTTAGAAACTTCATGAGATCCCGGATGATTTCTTTGTTCACAACTGCAACGAGATCTCCGCGAAACTCGTAAGTTTCGTAGATGTCATCTAAGAATTTTTCTTTTACTTTTTCGAGGATCATTGAGATTGGAAAATTGGAGGCAACCTGCTTACGCCTAACCTAAGACTGCCTCATGTTTCAAATGTCTATTCTTTTTTGCCTCACTTATATGTTTCCGTCTCCTACTTTACAAGTGAGGGTTGTATCAGTGGACCTTGTGAAGCTTGATTGGAAGGGTCGCGCTGGATCTTTTCCTGAAGTTTCATGAGGCCATCCAAAACATTTTCAGGACGCGGCGGACAACCGGGAATATAAACATCAACTGGTATGATTGTATCGATTCCCATCACCGTTGCATAGTTGTCGTAAAAACCGCCTGTGCAGGTACAAACACCAAAAGCTACTACCCATTTCGGATCGCACATCTGGTCATAAATCTGTTTCAAAACCGGAGCAAGCTTATGGCTGATCGTGCCCACTACCATTAACACATCAGACTGTCTGGGGCTAAAACGCGGGAGTCCCGCACCGAACCGATCAAAATCATAATGGGATGCAGCGGTGGCCATATACTCCATTCCGCAGCAAGCCGTTACAAAGGGATATTGGAAAATAGAATACTTTCTCGCCCAACCAATCATATCGTTAAGTTGGGAAGTAAAAAATCCTGCTGTGGGCGACTCGGTTTGTGTATTCATCCCGGCCGAATCGCTCCTTTCTTCAGTGCGTAAAGATATCCAACAAGAATAAAAAACACAAAAATACTCATTTCAATAAAACCTGCGAATCCAAGCTTCCTAAACAAAACAGCCCAAGGAAAAAGAAAAGCGAGTTCCACGTCGAAAATAATAAAAAGCATTGCGATCACGTAAAAATGAACGGGCATCCCTGATTTTGGAAGTGTAAAGGGCTGTTCACCGCACTCAAAGGGTTCATTTTTGGCTGGGTTCGGGCGTTTTGGTCCAAGGATTGACGTTAAAAAAATAAAGAGCCACACAAGCAATGCGGCAAAAGAGGCCAGAATCAGAATCCCGACGTACTCGATCATTAAATTTTACCTAAACTATTGAAAATTAAAGGGTTCAGCACAGAATTGCCATGAAAGTTTAAAGGTATATTTTAGGGCAGATAAAAATTTTGTAAAGGGGAATCCAAAACGCGGCTAATTCAAAATGGCTTTAAGACGATTCAAGGCTTTTCTTGCCAAAGTGTAATTAGGATTAGCTTTTAGAGAACCTTCGTAACACTTTAAAGCTTCACGCCAATTTCCCTTCCGTTCATAAACACGGCCGAGGTTGTAGTGAGGATAACAATAACTATCGTAGCGTTTAGCTGCCATCGCTTTTTGAAACCATGGAATAGCTTCATCCAAATGGTCTTTTTCAAGTAAATAAGCCCCGATGTCATTATAGGGATTACCAAATTCAGGATCTAATTTGATCGCTTCTTTGCATTCAGAGATGGCTTCTTCATAACGGCGTTGGAAACTATACGTCCAGCCTAAAAAGGTGTGGGCTTCCGGGGTAGGGAAAATTTCAATGGAACGTTTGTACTGCTCAATCGCATCTTCAAGCTCACCCGCTATCTGAAGGTCGTAAGCTTTTCGAAAAATCTCTTGGGCTATTTTCTTAGCTTCTTCCTCGGTCATCCCAAATCGCTCAATACATCATGAATTGGTTTTTTAATGCAGGTAAAAGCGGGCGTGTCACGTACCGTATATTTGCTTGTTTGGGTTTCACGAAGTTCCATCACAAGATCAACGAAATCCGTCGCAGAATCCGCCTCAAAAGCGACTACAAATTCTTGATCATCAATTCCAAATGAATATGTCGTATTGATCTTGATTGAAGGATATTTGTGACCCATGGCGATGTGAACATCCATCGCCTTTTGGCGTTCTTCTTTGGGAAGCAAATACCACTCGCGCTGTTTGATAAAGGGGTAAACGAATAAATATTTGGTATTCCCCGGAACAACTCGTGTGCGGCTTGATTCGGAGCCTTCATGTTGATGTTTATCCACATACATGGAGCGTTTCGTCACAGCTAGATAGGAATAAGGAATTTGAACATATTTTCCAAGGCCTGTTTTCAAAAACTCGGCGCTCATCTCGTTAAAATCTTCAAGCCGTTCCGAGATTCTCCACAACATAAAATCAACGTCACCACGAATACCGACTAACGAATAACTTAAAACGATAATCTTAGATTGGTAACGCTTCACAACTGCTTCAAATTCTTTCCGTCCTTTATCTTTCTCTGGGTCGGAAAGCCTGCGCCACTCGGGTAAAACTCTAAAAAACCTGAAATTCACATGCTGCCGCACAATCTCTGACATATTAATATCCCATTCTATATTTTAGGAAATTATCCAAATTCACTGTCTGCAAATAAGGATTAAAACGCTTTTCATTTCCAATGGTTGAAGTTGGTTCATCGGCATAATTATGCCCCGGATAAAGCACGGTAGTTTCATCCAGGCTCGCAAGCTGATTTAAACTCCGGTACATTTCCTCTGCACTACCACCAGGTAAATCACATCTGCCGCAGGCATTGATGAATAAAGTATCGCCTGAAATCAAATTACGTTCCACTAAAAAACATTGCGAACCCGGGGTATGGCCAGGTGTGTGAAGAAAAGTGATTTCAACCTGGCCGATCTTCAACTTTTCGCCACCTTCTATTTTCTTAATATTTTCCTTCATTCCCTTTAAAAATTCGGCTTCATTTTTATGGATGTAAACCGTTCCATCTGTTTTTTTAAGTAAATCTTCAAGGCCATTCACATGATCAAAATGAGTGTGCGTCACCAGAGCACCTTTCACTTTAAATCCTTCCCGGTCTGCAGTTTCTAAAATAGAATCCACATCCCAAGCAGGATCCACCACCAAAGCTTCGTGCGTATTCCGATCACCCACCAAATAAACAAAATTCTGCATCGGGCCAATTTCCATTTGTTTTAAATAAAAGGGTGAATCCATAAGATCTGATGATACCGACAGTCGCCTGAACAGTCAATCCTCATCCTAAGGATCATTGCAATAGCGGAATGAAATTCGGTATAATAGAACCTCAATGAAACAATACCACGATCTTCTGAGACACATCTTATCCGAGGGCACTGAGAAAAAAGACCGAACAGGCGTTGGAACTATTAGTACTTTCGGCTACCAAATGCGGTTCAATCTAAAAGAGGGCTTCCCACTTCTGACTACCAAAACCGTCCACTTGAAATCCGTTATCCACGAACTTTTGTGGTTTTTAACCGGAGATACGAATATCAAATATTTGAAAGATCGTGGTGTCAGCATCTGGGATGAATGGGCGGATGAGCGTGGCGATTTAGGACCGATTTATTCCAAACAATGGAGATCCTGGGCTACATCAGATAGCGAAACAATTGATCAAATCTCAAACGCTATCCATTTGATCAAAACGAACCCGGAAAGCCGGAGAATTATTGTTAATTCCTGGAACGTGGGTGAGATTAATAAAATGGCTTTGCCGCCTTGTCATTGTCTTTTTCAATTTTACGTTCAAAACAATCAACTTTCCTGTCAACTTTATCAAAGAAGCGCGGATGCATTTCTCGGTGTACCATTCAACATCGCTTCCTATTCACTCCTGACTATGATGGTAGCTCAAGCAACAGGCGCTGAAGCCTATGAATTCATTCACACGTTTGGAGACCTTCATATTTACTTAAATCATCTTGAGCAAGTCAAAACTCAGCTCGGTCGTCCCTTGCGTCCGCTTCCAACGATGTATCTCAATCCTGAGGTTAAAGACATCTTTAAATTCCGATATGAAGATTTCAGAGTTGAAGGCTACAATCCTCACCCTTCCATCAAAGCCCCTATAGCGGTTTAATTCAAATGCTCTATCACGTCGTTGCTATGGCTGAGAATCGAGTCATAGGAAAAGACAACCGCCTACCCTGGCATTTTTCATCCGATTTAAAACATTTCAAACAACTCACCATGGGGCAAACAATTATCATGGGCAGGAAAACTTTTCAAAGTATCGGAGCAAAGCCATTGCCTGGAAGAGAAAATTTTGTCTTAAGCCGCGAAGTGAAAATTAAAACTGTACCAAATCTTAGATTTTTCGATTCGCTAGAGGACACATTAAAAAATGTTTTGACTCATAAGACATTCATCATAGGTGGCGCAAGCATTTTTAAGGAAACAATGTCTTTGGTCGACGGAATTTATTTGACCCAAATTCATAAAGATTACGAAGGCGATACTTTCTATCCGGAAATTCCACCCTACTTTAAAGAAAAATCGAAAGAAACACTCCAAGAAAATCCTAAAATTGAAGTAATTTTCTACGAAAATACCAAGAAGAGGTAGGCGTTATTTCTTCTTGCGTTTGAAGACGCGTTCTGCGGCCTGAACAATATTACGGGCGGTCATACCATAACGCTTGAGCAATTCATCGGGTGCTCCGGATTCAGCGTAAGTATCCTGAATCGCAACAAATTCCATGGGAACCGGCGCTTCCTGAGCCACCACTTCACTAATGATACTTCCGAGTCCGCCGTAGATTTGGTGTTCTTCGCAAGACACAATCGCACCGGTTTCTTTTGCCTGCGCCTTGATTAAATCCCGGTCAATGGGTTTAATGGTGTGAATATCAACGACTGCCGCTTGAATCCCCTTCTCGGCGAGTTCTTCGGCAGCCACTAACGCCTCAAAAACAAGCAAGCCATTTGCAAAAATGGTGAGGTCTTCGCCTTTTCTAAGCTTTACGCCTTTTCCAATTTCAAAATCAGTTCCCTGTTTGTAAATAATCGGAGCCTTAGGGCGTCCTGTTCTCATAAACACAGGCCCTTTGTGAGCCGCAAGTTTTTTGACCAACACTTCCGTTGAAACTTCGTCCGATGGAGAAAGAACTGTGAAATTGGGAAGCGAAGCGGCAAGCGCAAAATCTTCAATCGATTGCTGGCTTGCACCATCTTCACCTACGCTGATACCTCCGTGAGAAGCTACCACCTTCACATTTAAGTTAGGAAATGCGACCGCCATACGCAATTGGTCGTAACCCTTGCACATCATAAAACAGGCAAAGCTTGAAATGAACGGCATTTTCCCGCAGGTAGCAAGCCCTGCTGCGATTCCTACTAAATTGGCTTCTGCAATTCCGACATTGAAAAACCGGTCCGGAAATGCTTTTCTAAAATTATCTGTCTTGGTAGATTTGGCGAGATCGCCGTCTAAAACGATGATGTTTGGATTCGTCTTTCCGAGCTCGGCAAGTGCTTTTCCGTACGCGTCGCGAGTCGCCACACCTAATTTCCGTTCCAGTTTCATAATCCGTTACTTTCCAATTCTTTGAGCGCGCGCTCCGCTTCTTCTTTTGTCGGAGCTACGCCATGATAATGATTGTTATTTTCCATAAAGGAAACGCCTTTCCCCTTAATCGTGTGCGCTACGATCATAATGGGTTTGCCTTGAACTTTCTTAGCAGCCTCAAATGTTTCAAGAAGCGCTTTCATATCATGGCCATTAATCTCAAACACATGCCAGCTAAACGCTTTCCATTTATCTACAACAGGTTCCATATCAATAATACTTTTGACGGAATCGTCCAATTGAAACTTGTTGTAATCTAAAATGGCAATCAAATGATCCATCTTATGATGGGCTGCAAAACTGGCGGCTTCCCAAATTTGTCCTTCATTGGTTTCACCGTCACTTAAAATGACATAAGTCCGGTAATCTTTTCGGTCCAGCTTGCCTGCGAGCGCCATTCCAACGCCAATGGAAAGACCTTGCCCTAAAGAACCTGTTGAAGCTTCAAGTCCGGGAAGACGCCTCATATCAGGATGGCCTTGAAGAGGGCTGTCTAATTTTCTGAGGGTAATCAATTTTTCTTTTGGAAAATAACTGCTGTGAGCTAAAGCGGCATAAAGCGCAGGTGCGCCGTGGCCTTTACTTAAAATTACCCGATCCCGGTCTGTCCATTTTGGGTTTTTGGGGTCATGGCGCAAAACTTTGAAATAAAGAGCCGTTAAAATATCAGTGGCCGATAAAGATCCACCAGGATGCCCTGAGCCTGCCTCCGTAAGCATGCGGATGATGTCCTTGCGAATCTCATTTGCTTGATGGCAAAGTGTGGCTATTTTAGAAGATGGCATGTTGCTATCTTTCTTGGGATTAGATGAACTTTTTGTGACAGTCACGAACGACCAGAAACCTTATTCTTCATGGCAGCACTTTTGAGGCGTTCCTGAACGCCTCACAAAGTACAGTCCTGACTTCCGATGAATAGATAAAAGTCTATTTTAATGAAAGTCAGGGCAGGACGGAAGGAATAATAGCGGTTTTTAACGGAAGCGTCAATCCCATTTATGAATTCCTATTCCATAGGATTGGGATAGCCCCTATTGGAGTCAAGCAGAGATAAGGATATCATTACCTTCTACTTTAACTTCATATTTATTCTGGGTGACGGTGGGATTGGTGAGGCATTCACCTGTAGTGACATTATATTGCCAGCCGTGCCAAGGGCAAGTTATAATTTTATCTTCCAGAGAGCCTTCTGATAAAGGCCCGCCTCGGTGTGGGCAGGTTTCATCAATTGCGCAGAAGTTTCCGCCCACATTAAAAAGTGCGATTTCTTTGCCATTCACTTCAACTTTCTTTCCGCAATTAGATTCAATTTCCGATTTGGTCGCTACCTTCACAAAATTGCTCATCATTCACCTCTTATTTAATGGTTTAGGAATATATTGTCCTTGGAAATCCCTGCTCTTTCAAGTAAATTTGTCACTTCTTCTTCCATCGTCTTGGTTCCACAAATGCAAGCGGCGGTTTGGTCCGGCTTTAAAGACAGTTTCGGAATGAGGTGGGTAATCCGCCCTTTAAAACCCTCCCAACTCGAATCGCCCGACCGGCTGATGGCAATTTGAAGATTAATTTTTTTTGCCCAAAGATCAAACTCGCTTTTATACGGGACTTCTTCCGGTGTTCGCGCACCATAAAGAAGGGAGATCTTGCCAAATTGTTGGTCCCTCCTGAGAATCGATTTCAAGAGCGAACGAAGCGGAGAAAGCCCGCTTCCAATTCCGATTAAAAGAATGTCTTTTCCTTTGAACCGCTCGATGGGGAAACTTTTTCCGAATGGCAAGCCGATTTTAAGATGACTGCCCGTTTTAAGCTGACATAATTCGTGGGCAACGCTTCCTGATTGATCTTTCAACAAAAACTCGATGAATTGAGCCGTCTCGGATTCGTTCGCCATCGCAAAATAAGATTCGCGGCCGCTGGGAGATAAAATTTTAACGTATTGCCCTGCTTGAAAATCGAACCTGGTCTCTTCCAAAATCGGGGCAAGCTTCAAGTCAAACAGCGAAGGTGTTTCTCGATGTATCTCCACGACTTCCATCGAAATCCATTGTGTTTTTGACATCGGTATTTCCTTTGGTTTTTACAATGGGAAAACGGTATAATAATCCCTTTCAAATTGCAAGGAAAACTAATGAGCCCAAACCAAGAAGCCATATTAATCATCGCAGCAAGCGAGCGTGATTCCAATCTTTATTACGCCACTCGCTTTCTTGCTCCGGACCCTTTTATTTTTGCAGAAATCCACGGCCGGAAAATCCTCCTGATGAACGAATTGGAACTTGACCGGGCCCGCAAAGAAGCGACGGTCGATGAAGTGATTCCCACCGCAAAAATCGTAAGAAAACTTAGAGAACGCAAGGTCAAGTCCATCACCACTACAGAAATTATTCATTTCTTATTGAAAGAGCGTGGGATAAAAAAACTTCTTGTTCCCGCTGACTTTCCAATCGAACATGCAGATCCGTTGCGCGCAAAAAAATATCACATTCGCTATAAGTCAGATCCTTTCTACGAAAAACGAATGATCAAAACCAAATCGGAAGTTGACGCCATTACGGAAACCCTAAGACATACGGAACACGCTATTGGAGAAGCCGTAAAAGTACTCAAAGAATCCAAAATTAAAGGGCGTTACATTTTTTACAAAGAAAAGCGCGTAACCTCTGAGATGATGAAAGAAATCATTAACGTAAGCCTTATGAAATCAGGCTGCATCGCAGCTCACACGATCATCTCCTGCGGAAAACAGTGCGTGGATCCGCATGATCAAGGATCTGGTCCTCTGTTCGCGCATGAATCGATCGTGATGGACGTCTTTCCTCATTCTTCCAAATCACGCTATTATGCAGACATCACAAGGACTTTTGTTCGGGGCAAAGCATCTGAAAAATTAAAGAAGATGCATCGTGCAGTCCTTGCGGGTCAAGAAATTGCCTTCAAACGAATTCGTGACGGTGCGGATGGTGCAAAAATTCACGATGCCATTATGCGCTACTTTGAACAAATCGGATTTAAAACCGGGGAAATCGGCGGCAGAATGCAGGGATTTTTCCACGGGACAGGCCACGGCTTAGGCCTTGAAATTCATGAACCGCCGCGAATTTCACGTGGCCGCGATATTTTACGCGCCGGTGAAGTGGTCACCGTAGAACCTGGCCTTTATTACCTGGATGCCGGCGGCATTAGAATCGAAGACGATGTCCTCGTCACTAAAACCGGGTGTACCAACCTCACCAAATTTCCAAAGTTTTTAGAGATTTAATCTTGGTTGGCACTGTGCCGATTTCCAATTTAATTTTATCAATGAGAATCGGTGCTGTATAAACTTGACCCGGTTTCCAAAAGTTTTAGAAATCTAAATCACAGATTTATCGCTGCGTAACTCCCATATCGCCCAACGCGCAATGCTTCAAGGGTTCTCCGCCCGGTCCTTGCGGAAGCCAAAAAAGAGCAACTTCCACAACGCCCTGAACCGTTCGCACAACTGTATAACCAAGCCCTTTTCCGATTCCGGTCAAAACATTTCCGCCTGATTTCCCGGCATGAATGGGCTGGGCAAACAAATTAGTCCATCCGAGACAGACATTGACAAGTCCTCGGCCGATTTTTCCTGGGGCGCTTTTACCAAAATTTTGAGCTTCAGCCGCCTCACAAACCCCGCAATGAAGGGAGGACGGACTAATTTCTTCGCCGACCGGTACAGCAGCCCCAGCTATACCGGGCCCAAGAGAAATTAAGGTCAAAGCCAAAAATAAAACCAAACTCTTTTTCATAATACCTCCTTTATGATTGAGATGTTAAAAAGCATACCACTAAACGTTGGATTTTAGCTACATATTTTCATGCTTGGGACGATAACCTATATGATGCAAACCGCGGCCATACGGGGCAAAAAGCGATCTCTATCGGAATCAGTCCCAAGGCAATATTTTTGGAGCCCCGAACGCCGCAGGTATGTCAGATACCCGTGCGCCTGGACCGTTCGATTTTGTGAACTTACGGAAAAAAATTCTTCAAAATCCTTTTACACCGGAAAATGCAAAAATGTAAGCCAAGGCGGAATGAAAATGGCGGCACTTCAACCGGTTTCTCGGAAAGCCATCGTTCTTATTGAAATCGATCCCAATCTATTTGCAAGACACATCAAACTCAGGGATATTCTACGTGTTACGGAAAACCGTGTTCTCACCGAAGTCGCATGGAGACATTTGAATCTTGAAACGGGAGTTTTTGAGGCAGGCCTTTCATTTCTTGAAGAATCCAAACGAGATAAGTACGAATCACTTCTTGCTCTTACAACCGCAATTTGGTCTAAAGCCTAAACGAATTCAGGAATTATCTTCTTCGGCAGAAGTTTCTGCACGAAACCTCTGACTAAAAGTTCGCGAATCCCATTTTCTCCTTTCGGGCCTAAATCTTTCGTGTACTCATTGACATACATTCCGACAAACTGATCGCCTGCTTCAGGAGAAATTCCCCGGCCAAAAGGAAGGGCATAATGAAGTGCGTCGTTCCTATGCTCTAAAGAATAAAGAATGCTTTCCTTAAAAATCTGTGAAACCGCACGCATTTTTTCTTCACCCAAATCTTTCCGTACCACGTCAATTCCCAAAGGAAGCGGAAGTTTTGTTTTCTCCCACCACCATTCACCGAGATCGATCACTTTGTGAAGGCCTGTTTCTTTATACGTAATTTGCCCTTCATGAATAATGAGGCCCGCATCGGCTCTTCCTTCTTTGACATAATCCAAAATTTTATCGAACCCGACAAGCACGTAAGAAAATTCTTTTTCGAAAAGCCTTAAAACCAAATTGGCAGTCGTTAAAGCTCCTGGAATGGCAATTTTTTTACCACGCAACTCATTTGGTTTCAATTGGTTACGAGAAACAATAATGGGCCCATATTTTTCACCTATGCTTGCGCCAGAACGCATGATGGCATAATTATCTGCAAGATAAGCGTAAGCGTGGACCGAAACTGCGGTCGCTTCGAGTTCTCCGCGAAGCGCTCGTTGATTGAGGGATTCAATATCTTCTACAACGTGGAGAATTTTATAGCCGTGCAGATCTATTTTATTTTTGGCGATGGCGTAAAACATAAAGGCATCATCAGGATCGGGGCTGTGTCCAAATCGTATATTCATAAGGTTGCTTTCATACCATAAGCGCCCATAAAAAACAAGAGGGACGGTTTTTCTGGAAACCGTCCCTCTTTAAATTGCTTCCGCCCGCACTCAGGGGAGGTGGGAAAAACCCTGAGTGCAGGTTCTCGCAACCGCGCGATTACGAGTGAAGCAAATTTTTCCGCCGTTCTGGCGGCGGAAATTAAAAATCTTTATGCCGCTTGTGCAAACTTCAATAGCGTCAACCCTAATTCGCCAAGCGAACTAATAAATTCATCCGAAATGGCATAGCCATTGCGAGCCACTCGCTGCCAACTATCATAACTAGTAGGACTATAAAGCAATGAAACTGCGGCGTTAAGCAGCAGCTCGGCGGAACCTTCTTTTACGGCAATTATCGGTGTAAATCGCTTTGACCCTGTTTTGAGTGCGACAGATTCCTTGACAAGAGCGACCACGTTCGTAGAAAACTTGCGAGGGGCAATGCGCAGTTCGCTTCTCATTCGTTCAATCACACGATTGACGAGCGCCGGCTCATTAATATCGTCTTTGAAACTTTCGGGCCCGTAAAGCCGAACGTTTGTCAAAAACAGATTTTTCCCTCTGAAAAGTTTAAGGACGTCGCGTTCCGCCCTTAATTCGCTTCGATACCCCGCAGCGACAATGACATATTCAAGCGACCGGTCGCCCTTTGTTCGCTCGGCTGCGGCAAGCAAAGCATCTCGCAATTCTGGCTTTGCCAATTCCCCCGCTGAAATAATCAACCGCCTCTTCTGAGTGTTTGAATTGGTTGGAGTAGAAACGGCGCGTGTAAGCTTTTCTTCATTTTGAATTTCAACTCCAGGCATCACATCCGGTGTAATTCGGAGTTCAGCACGACTGGTCCCTGATTTCGGTGGGCGCTTGGGAGTACTGACAGATTCTGTGGCAGGCATGTAAAGCTCAAACGTAGACCCATGGCCCAATTCAGAATCTATTTCGATTGTTCCTGAGTGCTTGGCCAGAAGATTGCGAACGATCATCAATCCCTGTCCGCTTCCTTGCTGGCCTTTTGTGGTAAAGGAAACTCCCTCTCTTGCCCTCTTCAAATTTTCAGGCGACATTCCATTTCCATTATCCCGAAGGGTAGCTTTAAAAAAAAGTTTACCCTCCCTACTGATATCTTCTAATAAAACAGTGACCTGTGTCGCATTTGCCTGTACTGAATTTTGAATTAAATTCCTAAAAATATCTTGGAGGTCATATCGTGGAATTTTGATATAAGGTGGATTGCCTTGTCTCTCAAGTTTCAATTCTATGTTCCAAGATTTGCTTGCCTCTTCAACAATATCTAAGACCTCATATCTTCCGACTGAACCATATGAAATAACAACTCCATTTCTTTCCCATTCCTCAATTCGAGCTAAGAGCGCTTCTGCTTCAAGTATGTAAGACAAAGTGTGACGAGCCGAGATTTTTACTTTAGCGATGTCTTTATACCTGTTCATAAACTGATAAATTTGCTTGTTAAACTCGATATGTTTTTGAAGATGTTTTTTGATGAAATCGATTAAAAACATGGAAAGTTCAACAGGCTGATCACGATCATAGATCTGCATTAATCCCTTTATAGCTGTAACGATTTTCCCCAGATCGCTTCCTTTCTTCAGTAAGGTTTGATATCTTGACTTATTATATTTCATAAGTGATTTTCCCTTCGTCTCTAAAATGAGTGAAGGAAGATTGAGATGGTTTATCTCATGATAAATAGTACCCGAACTTACCTCGGTAGCTACAGACTGGATTTTTTTGATCTGCTCCGTTTCAAGTGGCACTTGAAATTTTGCCTTATCATAGGAAGAAAGAAGAATTAATAAAGCAGGAATGACAAGTCCTTTTATCAAGTCAGCAGCATCGTGTTGACCTAATCCTGGAAGACTTACCTGCGCATAATCTAAATCGAAATATGCACCAACTTTTTTCAAGAGCTCTCGATCCTTATCATCAAGAAGCTCTTCTTTCTTTTTCGTCAAGGAAAGTGCCTTTGACCACTCCTCCCGCAGCTCAGCACGCGGCAGAGCAGTGCTTGACTCAACCAGAGTTGAGCGCACCTCCGCGCGGCGAATTTTGTCTTGTTCAATCGCCCTAAGTAGGCGATTGACTTCTTGCGACTCGGTCACTCGTGGAATTTTCTTAAACCACAAAGTCCGTTGATCTCTGAATGTGACCGGTTTAGGCTCAACTATTTCTATCTGCTCAAATCCAAGAGATTTGATGAATTCATTGCTTGGGCGGTTTCTGGAAATAATTGCGGTTGCGACAAATACGCCGCTTGGCGCCAAGTGTTGGTGAACTAAAACATAAATACGCTTCAGCTCCTCAGTTGTCTGAGCTGTTGTAAGAAACGGTTCTCTTGACTTATCTTCTAATGTCCACGCATCATAGGCAAAATCAAATTTCTCTCCAGGTTTTAAGTTCAATAAATAATCGTAAATATCCGAGCGGGCCATGTTCTTTTCGCCATGCGGGGCTTCATCGCCTACGCCATATATTTGAGCCCCCTCAGCCCTCAAATAATTAAAGAGATGGGTCTCCTGAGGGGTTATGCCAAACTCCAAACCTTTCTTTCCTCGAAAACCTTGTGGGAAAGAACGCTGCAAAACTAGCAAGATGGGCAAATATTTTGCATCTGTTGCCCTGGCGAGCATAGCATCATTACGCGCCTTTACTATTTCCCTTCGGCTGAAAATAATTGGTTCACTCCGCACCTCCGCCCGGCGTTGATCTACAGATAAACCTGGTGGTAACTTTATGGCAAATGCAGGGCCTGATTGGAAGTAACGATACGTAAAATTTGATTTTGTCATCTCGATAATTTGCAAAGGAAAGTTCCGTGCATAATCAAACCAAGGTGTACGGCTAGTTGGTTTAGATACTAAAACTCCACCAATTTTGAGGACTCGTTTAATTTCGTTCGCTACTTGCTCCAAGTGAAATTGATTAAAACGATTGGGATCAAATACCCATGATTCAAAAACAAGATCTATCTGGTTTGAAAGCTGTCTTGGCATTTCCAATGCATTGACATAATAGCCATAGATAGGAGGTAGGTTTTTTCCTTCTCTCCGAAGATCTGTCAACTCTCTATCTATATTGGTAAAATCCGTTTCATCTGCATCGACAAGATGAATGGCACGTATCTTGGGATACTTCTCTATTAAAGCGATAACTTCATTGGCAAGTCTGCCAGGGCCAATCATTAGAACATTAGCATCCTCTAAATCCTGCCTAAAAGAAATTGGATACGGCACTTTTGTTCTAAAAATAGCACTAATCTCATCTACTGAGGATTCTCCCATATTTTTACTACTGGACTCCGTAAAACCTGGAAAAGCTGATGGTAATCCTCCTTGGTATTTTCGGGAAACCGCATTAATATCAATTGGATCCATTTCAACTATCATTTGAATTGTTTTAAGTTTGTTACCAAATTTCCGCAGCTCGGCACGCCGACTGTCATTGGTCGGCGGCTCGACAGTGCTCGGCTCAACCAGAGCTGAGCGCACCTCCGCGCGGTGGGAATCAACTACTAAAGGAACGAACGCTTGATCAGGTAAAATGACTTTATCGTTTAGATGCTCACCTAATTTTGTAAAGAGATGGTAATCGTAAATCTCTGTGTGCCTTTCTTTGGTCTTTATCGGATTCAAAATAGGAATCGCCATTCGGCCGTTTGGTGTCAATTGCTCGGATAGAATTTGAGGCACTTGAGGATCGTCTGTCCCAGCTGAAACTACGATGACATCATATGGACCTTCCTTTGCATGGCCTAGTGCTTGATCAGCTTGAATGATCTTCACGTTCTTCGAATCTAAGCCAAATTTATGGATATTTTTTTGGGCATAACTGGTTAATTCGGGAATTCGCTCTACGGCAACAACTATTTTGGCAAGATGCGACATCCAAGCAGCCAACCAGCCACTTCCAGCCCCTATCTCCAACAATTTTTCATTTCTCTTGATATCCAAAATAGTCAAAAGCGCAATCATCACGGATGGTTGGGAAACGGTTTGATTGGAACTATAAATAAGCGGTCGATCCACAAACGAAAATTCCAAAAGACGTGGCGGAATAAAAAGATATCTAGGAACAAGTTTCATGGCCTCTAAAACTCTAAGAAAGCTCTGAACCATTTTTTGTTGCTCATCAGAAGTTAAGTGATTCCCAGAAAGCTCGATGAGATGAATGACGAGTGAAATCAATTGCCGATTCTTCAAAAACTCGAGGTATGCTTGCCTTAAAGCATCGTACGAAGATGACGGTACTTTTCCAGATATAGGAAAAGCCTCTTGTGGCCATTCTTTTCTAGTAAATTGAGTTATCGCTAAATCTGGATGTGTTAATATAGTTTCCTCAATATTTACGGATCGGGCAACAATCTGAAAATGCTGAGCGCTTAAAAGTGGCTCAAACCAACCGCTGCGTACCTCTGCCCGTTGAGTTTTATTGAGCTGTTCCAGCTTGCGGACAATTAAACCCCATGAAAAATCTTTGGCACTTGCTAGCTTTCCGATAGGCTCAATAAGCTTAAGGTGTAAATCACTAAAAAATTGTTCAGCGTCCGATTTTTCTAATCCATTGCCTTTAACCTCAGAATAAGGAATCACTTTTGAATAGGAATCGGCCAAAGTAATAAAACGAACAAGATCCCTCAATGCACTTTCCTGGGCCCACGAATTATCGAAGTAAAGACCGGGGTCTTTGATCCAAGATTTAAATTGAGGGGAAACGGGAACGTTTGGCGTTTCAGAAAGAGCAAAGTCTGTAAATCTCACACTGCCGTCTGGCAACACGAATATTTCATCGCTCCCAAGATCTCTGTGGTAAATGCCGGCGGCGTTAAGTTCTCTCAAGGCTCGTGCCACTTGCAAAAGATCTTGAACCACTGTTTTGTGGATGTAGTCTCTGCCCAATCCAACGCGGTTATGGAACAAACGTACCGCTTTATCTTGGAGGCGCTCCCCTTCAATTTTTTCTTCAATGAGATAGGATTGTCCTGCTTTCAACCGCCCTTCAAATGCTTTCAAAACTTTTTGGTCTTTCGGAACGAGCCCGTATCCCAAAAGATGAGGTAAATATTCCGATGCCAGCTTCGGCGCGGTCCTGGCAGCATCATTCAAAACATCTCTTTCCCGCTCAATAAGACCAAGCAATTGTTCATATTCCGTGTGAGAAGAGTCTAAAACCTTTACGATCACAGGCGTATGGCTTCCGGCAAGAGCGCCGCCAAATATGAATGTATTGTTTCTATCCAGAATTAATTCAACGTTTTTAATTTGAGACAGCAATACCCATTCTGATTTTTTCTTCGCCCGTACCTCCGCACGGATTTTCAATTGACGCATCATGGCTTGGCCATATAGTTGAAAAGCGTAGGTTAAAATTAAATTACGGTAATCATTATTCACAGGAATCAATGTATCCTTGACTTTTAAATTCGGAAGTTTTTGTTTGTCAAACTCGGCCTTAAGTCTAGCCAGAGAAGGTTGAAAGATTTTCGAAGGAGGTTTGGACCAAATTCTTTGAATTTCGCCTGTAATAACCATTTGTTCTTTCAAGGCGCGATCAAAAGCCACTCCGTGATGCTGAAAATTCCCGAGGTTCTCTTCTGGAATCTTTCCCGCATGGAACAGAACTAGCGCGAGATAGCCTGCACTCAAGAATTTTCCTTCTTTATTTCGAGAAGGAAGTTTGGATTTGTGAACTCTATACCACAAAAGAAAATCAGATACGGTTTCAAACTTGGGCGCTACCTGAACCAGACGAGAGGTTCTGGCATAGTCTAAAGCTCCTGCGTTCCATTGAAAGGTCTCAAGGTCAGAATCTTTTATTTTGCCTGCATGGAAAAGTACCTGAGTAAGATAGCTTGCTGACAAGAATTTTTCTTTTTTGTTTCGGGAAAGAAGTTCGTGTTTATGATCTCTGTACCAGGAAAGAAAATCGGATACGATTTCAAACTTGGGAGCTGCCTGAATTAGAGGAGAACTCTGAGCATAGTCAAAAGCTGCGGCGTGATATTGAAAGGTCTTAAGGTCAGAATCTTTGATCTTCCCTGCATGGAAGAAAACAAGAGTGAGAAAATTTCCTCCCCAGAATTCTCCTTTTTTCCATCCAGAAGGAAAATCAGATTTATGAGCTTGATACCAGGAAATAAAATCTGATACGGTCTCAAAAACAGGAGCAGATTGAATCACATCTGAGCTTTGTGCATAATCAAAAGCCCGTGCATTAAAATTAAAATTCAGGAAGTTTTCTCCTGAAATTTTTCCTGCATGCAAAAGCACTAGAGCGAGATAGCCCGCACTCAAGAATTCTCCTGTTTCGACTCCAGAAGGAAGCTCCGATTTATGAGCTTGATACCAGGAAAGAAACGCATGCGCAGAAGTAAAGGTTGGAACTTGGTCAAAAAAACTTTGGTGCTGCTTATAATATTTTTCAGCATTGTCCTTATAACTTCGCACCTCCGCCCGGGGTTGGCGGCTAGAGGTTAGATCCGTTCTAGATTTATTCTGCTCAATCCTTTTTTGGAATTCCCTATGAGTGTTGATCTGTCGGAGTAATCCCTTAAACATATCCCAGGCGTGAGGTAGCCAGATAACAGAGGTGCTATCGGGATAATCTATCCAAACAAATGGTACAGCTTTTAACGAATAGCCAAGCGCCTTCGCGCGCCAAAGCCATTCGCTATCACCAGAAAAGTTGTAGACAAAAAATTCTCTCTCGCCTCTTGCAACATTCCCATTCTTATCGATCGGGGTGTAAAAAGAAGGCGTCAGCTTGCCATCCGGTAACTTCACAAGTGTGAGGGGAAGGATATCATTCAAAAGTTTTCGACTTAAAAGTTTGAAGGAACGCTGACTATCGTTAATCTTGAAAAGTGACGGGTGAATAAGATGAACTAAGGATAAATATACGATACTCCGAAGCCATAAAAACCAAGGTCGGTTATAAACTTCGGATCCTTTTTCAAAGATGGAGCTATAAACTAAATCGGCTTTGCCGGTTACAGCAGGACCCAGCAAAACCCCTTCCAGACCTAAATGAGAAGAAAGATCTGCATCCGTATAAACCACCTGGTCCGCATGATGCTCGTCAGTTGCAACTCGCATGCCATAAGCAAGCGCGCCATGTTTGACACCGCCAATTTTTACTTTTGTTTGTTGCGGGAGCTCTAAAACTTCAATTTTTCGCGATTCCAAATATTGTTTGTAATCCCGATCAAGGATTCGTTTTGCCACCTCAACGGAAGACGGTCTCTGTCCGCCCTTTGAATCATCTCCGTCTTGAACAGCAATCATCGTCCATGTTACCAAAGGATTAATACTGTATAGATTTTCGAGTTGTTTGATTTTTCCTCTCAAAAGATCTTGACCTTGGGGGTCTTCCGAAGGAGAGAGCATTGTTTTCTGAGCACCATAAAGGGCAAAAACTGTTGTGACCGTTGTTTTTTCTTTTATCTCGTAGACGGCCAGATACGAACGAACCATATGTTCCGCTTCGCGCGGTAACTTTTTATCACGATCGGTAAGCAAGGCTTGAAGGAATTGATATATTTCTTCACGATCGCTTCTCTGAAGCGCTTGGGACAAAGCTTTCGAAATGAAATCGAGATATTGATTGACTGATATTTGTTCTGAGTCACTCGCCTTTCGTCGGTAGATCTCACCTGAAAGAAGCGCTTTCAAGTACGCTTTAACCGTTTCGCGATCCGAATGCTTATAAAGATTAAGGAACTTACTTTCATCTGGTTGTTTTAATATTTGTTTCAAGTGTTCACGAGCTAACTCGTTATCCCGCACCTCGGCACGCAGGCCATCCTTTGCCTGCGGCACGAGAGTGCTCAACCCAACCGGGGTTGGGCGCACCTCCGCGCGGGAAGCAACTGCCTCAAAGGCAAGGAGCGCTTGTTCAACGCTCGTGATACTTTTCCCAACGCTTACTGCTCCAATTTTTTGGTCCCGAGTTTCCAAAAGTTCCGCTAAATCAAGAAGCAAGCCTTCCTCTTGATGCAGTACCTCCTCGGCGGCTTGCTTTAATTCTTCATGTGTCACTTCTTTTTCTTCTCCAAAAGGACTGGCCGTTAGATATTGATTCAGAAATTTATCAATAACAGTGGTTCTCCGGCGGGGACCTGGAAAAATATCAAAATCATGGATGGTTTGAACAAAATGTTCCAGACGGTCCAAAAGTCTTTCCCGTCTGCTTTCAATGACATTAGGAATCAGTGTTTCAACTTGTTCTAATCCTTCTTCGATCATCTGGGCCACTAACATTTCGTCCGTATCACCGCTTTGAACTCCCGGAAAATAACGATAAAGTTCCTGAAGCAAATGTTCATGCTTCATTCGCAACCGTCTCATTTCTGAATCTAAACGCCAATAAGGGAGGCTGTATGGCCTTTCTTTAATAAGGTAATAAATAAATATTGGCCCGGCGAAAACAAGAAAGACTAAAGATAAAGATGTTAGATCATCGATATGAAATAAATAATGAATGGCGAACACCGCGGAAATGCCAATCACCAATGCGGCAAGCAGGATAACTATTCTCTTTGTAGAACCAGGGCCTACATAGCCCTGCCTTGCTTCTTCAAACTGAGCCGACTTTTCACTAATCACTGCCCTCATCCGTTTAAAATCCTCACGAAGCTGAGCAACTGGAATCTTACCCGTTGTCCGCACCTCCGCCCTCTTCGCTTCGCTCGAGGACTGAGGAGCACTTTGATTAATCCTCGTTTCTAATCTATTTTCATTGTGGCGCACCTCTGCCCGACCACCTTTGTCGGTGGAGCGAGGCGGCTCGTCATTGGCGGTCGCGGGGGGGGATGGTTCTGAGGTTTGTTTCTTTGTATACCTGCCGCCGGTGTTTTGAATGACCTGCTCAATGCGCCAGTGCCTTTCTGCTTGCTTGTTTGATATGAGAAAGTACTTCCAGACCTGAAAAGCAAAGGAAAATAAGTACGAGCCAACAAAAAATGCGATTGAATAGGAGAAGTTGTCCGACCATGTAGAAGGCTCAAAACCAAGCGACTTGAAGAAAAAGAAAGGTTGAGGTGCTTCAGGGCCCCTGGTCAGAAGTCTGATGACAACACCGAGGATTAATAGTACAAGCGGCATGGGAGAAAATAGAGCAAGAACATGCAGCCATTCTCCTGGTCTACGAAACAGTTTCGTTTTCGCTGCCGCCCTGCTTATCAAATAAAGAAGTCCTTTGCTCAAGAATAATCCGCCCGCTGTGATAATATAATAAATCCATGGCGTGCTTTTAAAATCGTGGGCAACCCGATCCGCTAGCATTTGGTTTAGATCCGTCTTGGCTTCCGGCGCCTCAGCTTCAGCGGGCTCGGATGGGTGCTGCTCAACATTTTCAGTGACTTTGTGATCTGTAATCACTGTGCCGTCTTTTACGTTGTCATCAGTCCAATCTTTCCTTTCGGCACGAGCAGTTTTCATTTTTGTACGAAGATTCTGCCGGACGTCATGAAAAAACGTAACGACATCTACAAAATTCTCCACCGCCTCTGAGCGTTCCATTGACTTCCGATAAAGTTGTTGCAATATAACTGATTCCGGCAATTGAATCAGCGAGTCGGTTATTAGCCTCTCGTATTCAACTAAAAAAACCAGCGGCAACGTGTCATCCGCTTGTAAGTGTGGAAAATTATTGATAACGTAATTTTTTACATGGGTGAACCGGTTACGGTTCATTGTTGTATCAGCAAAAATTAAAAAGATTTCCTCAGGATCGATAGCAATCCCAATTTTCTGAAAGTTTTCAATGGCGATGAGCATATCGTGCATCACCGATTGAATATCGCTATGCGGATACCCATGGTTTATGTCCATTCCGCGAAACATATTCAGGTTGTTTCGCGACATGAGTTCATGATAGGCCTCCGAAGTATTCCTCAAAAAGGTTTCACTTACCGTGCCGTTCGGAAATAAAGATGGGTGAGTGTTCGGAATTTCTTCTGTCACAAATGATCGAATTCTCTCCGCATCAGGTTGCCATTCTTTCGCACCGCTATTTCCGAATAGCCAGAAAACAAACCCAAAAAAAACAAAGAAAACTGACATTGAAATATATAGCCATTTAAAACTAAGACCCGTATCGTTACGCATTGATGAATCGCGCATATGAAAGGAAAGCAGAAACATAAGCGGTATTAACTGGGGGCCGAGCATAAAAAATAATGCGGTTTGATATTTTACGACAAATCTTTTCACGGACCGAAGCTGTTTCAAAATCCAAGTTTCCGGCACTCGTTCTTCGGCTGGGACGGCACGTTCAAAATCGAAGGAAAGAGGTGCGGCCACCGGTACTTTCTCCGCAGGCGTTTCTTCGATTTCAAGAACTTCCTCCTCGGCTGCTTCGTTAGGAGAAGGTGTGTTTTGAATCTGTGCTCCAGATTGTGTCCGCCAACGATTCCAAACCCGGAACCAAACACGCTTCGTGAATGGAATCTTTACGGTAGAAACATCTTCTGCTATGAGATCGAGAAAACGAAAACCTGCAACTAAACGATCAAATGAATCATAAAGCTCTTCAATCAAACTTGCTTCTAAATCTGACTTGGGAGTAATTGCCTTACTTTTTTCGTCTCCGCCGATTAAAATAGCGTCCTTTCGTTCCTTTGCTAAAGTTCGGCTCCTCGTAAAAAACGTGATGATAGGTTTGGCCCATACACTTCTATACCCTTCTTTAGTAGGAGCAATTTTTCGGTTGGCTCCTTGAGCTTTAGCCAGAATGGGTCCCAAGTTTCCATCCGGTGCCCCGATGACCACTCTGGTACCCCGATCTGCCAACAATTTCTGTAACGCATGCTTCGTTGGTTCCCCTTTAAAGTGAACTCCAAACATTCCGTAAGAAAGCGAAAACTCCTTTTTAGCGAAGATCTCCCATAAATAAGCATTCACCGGATCGATCAGAAGAATTTGCCAAGGCCCTGTACGTGAAAAAACCTGCCTTCTTTCCACGTTTGAATTGAAGAGTGAGATAATATTGGTAGTGACACGAGAAATAATATTGGAAATCCAGTAACCAAACCCGTAGAAGGTTGCGTCAAAAAGTCTGAGTACGCGTGATAATGCTGCGAATATTGCAACTGGAAGCCCGAGTAGAAGCAGCAACTTATAAACTCCAAAACCAAAAAGGGGTTTCGCAAAGAAAACACTGACCACTACATAAATCACAATCAGAATCGCAGCCCAACCCTGATGTTTAATATCCGTCGAAGCGCTGCGTGCGACTGCTGCCAATCGCTTATTGTAAATAATCGAATCTGTTTGTTTTACTCTCTCTTGATTGGCCTCTTTCAGCCGTTTCACCAACTCTTTTGAACGACTCAAATCTGGAGAATCAGTAAAATCTGTTTTCCTCCCGAGTGAAATGCCATGGTTTACCATGTAATCTGCTGTGTAGAGAAAGAGCTCATTTAAGGTTTGACGAATGGCCACCGCTGATTTGGAAGCAGGTTCGGCGCGGCTTTGCTTCGCACCGGTGGTAATAATCCGCTTTGAAAATGGGGCTTTAGGGTCAAACTCTTGAAAAAGCGCTGCCATCTCCGTATCAAAATCACGGGTTAGAATGAAGGTCTCGCGTAACTTTCCAAGCGCTTTCAGTTCTTCCGCTTTCACAAGCGACTGATAAGTTTGAAAGGTTTCGCCCGATTCACTCACAAAGAGGATAACGGTATTAGCCCCGACAATTTTTTTGCTCTTGTCTCCAATCTGTTCCAAGAAATCATTCGCTTCCATGCTTTTGATATCCAAAAATGGATGCGTACGGCCCACGCTTTTCGCATAAACAGAACCGAGCCAAAGGCTTTTTTCAGTGCCTACAATTAAAACGTCCGGCCCTATGATTTCCCCCTCAACTTCTTTGACCATGCGATATTTTTCAGCCGCAGGCACCTCCGGATCGTGCAACCGAGCCTGCATTCCTAATTTCATGGCCTTCTTTTCAAATAATTGCGCCCGGTAATCAGGAGCTGTTCTTAAGTGCTCTGCGTAATTTTCAGCAGACTCGATGTTATATTTCTCAAGTTCCGTTTTCGGGTTTTGCCACCCTTGGTGGACCCGAGTTTTATCAGCAGGAATTTGATCCTGATCCTGTGTAATAGGATCCTCATCGGTACGCTTGATTTTCTGAGAAAAGTCTTCCGGGTATGTAATGCGTGGGTTGGGCTTGCCGTCGATCATGGCATCCACCCACCGTTCTTCTATCTCGTAGGGAGTCAATAGACGCTTCAGTTTAAATGAATAGACTTCAATGCCACTTAAACTAATTCGCGCCACTTCTCCACTTTGCCGCATCCGGAAGATCCTTAAATATTCTTGGGGGACACTCGCCTTGGCGGCATTGCCGGATGACGCGTAATGGTAGTCTCCTGTTTTCTTGTTCTTAACGATCATCATCGGCTGATTGCGGGATGCGACCACCCAACTTTGCCCTCGATCTGAAGTAGAATTGACTGCCAGACCAAACGAGTTTTCTTTGCCAGAAGCATTCGTAATTAAAAGCTGAACCGCACGAAAGGTATCCTGACTCAAAAAGGCATCCACCGAAGCCTGAACAAATGGCTCAATTTTCCATAAGGGTAATTCGATAAAATTAATACGCTTGCTCTTGATTCGTGCAACCAAATCCTGAATGAAAGCTTCCCGTGCCCTGTCATCCGCTTGGGCTAACGAAGTGGCCCCCTCCGGGAACAATTTGTCTTTGTGCTCTAAAAACACATCTTCAAAGAAACGGGCCCAATTGGTTAACTTTGCTTTCAACTTTGCCCGATCTGTCACATTCATCTTGAGAACGCTTTCAAAAGAATCTGGAATTTCCATCGCATGGTACGTATAGCGGATCGAGGCATACCACAAGCCTTGAGTAATCAAGAAATCCATAAACCCAGCGATTTTTGGGGAGTCGCCGGTCCGTTTATCGGGTTGATCCAAAACAACTTCAAGCCACCGTTTGAGTTGAGCAAGCGGTCTCGCTACGCCAAATATTTTGTAATTCGACATATCCCCATTATGAACAATCTGATGACTCCAAAGTTTTCTAGCCAGAACGAGCCCGTTTCTGAAAAGCCACACCAATGCTTGCCTTGGCCCAAGCCATCCATGAGGATGCGCTTCGGATTCGGTGCTGGGCCCCTCGGTCGGAAGCCGTGAGTGCCCCACAAAAGCGAATACTTTTTTCAAGGGTCTGAAACCTTGAATGTATTTGATGAGTAAGGCTGTCTTCCACTTTCTCCGGAAACGATCGTATAAATTTCCTCGTTTTGTATTCAGCCTTTTCTTCATCATAGGACCGATTCGGTCTTCCTCTTCATGTACTTCAAATTTGTCTCTGGCCGGATTATCCCAAATGCCTTCCTCGGGCAATCTGCGAAACAGCCACTTTGGCCAGATGAACGGCGCGGTTCCGCCAAAAGCAAGTCCGCCTCGCATTAATGTTTGGAAAGACATGCTGGCAATTGTGTTTTCAAAGCGTCGCGGGAAAAGTTGCTTGCCATCCTTCGCCACTCGCTGGGCTACAACCCCAAGAACACCGCAATAGAGTACGGAATAATTCGGCCCTGCCTCTTCACCGTTTGTGCGCGAACCAGAAAACCACGTTTCCAAAATTCCTTGAATTCCTATTAAAAAGACATATACATTACCAACCAGCTCAAATGGTGATAAGCCAATGAATCCAATCCAATTGAGAATTAAGCTAACAGCTGTTATTAAAAATATCCCACCGTAAAAAGCTCCTATCATCGCAACACGTTTTAGTTGATGAGACAGCTCAGACTTCCGATCCTCTGTAAATTTGGCGTTGGTATTTTCTCGTGCCTCAGCGCGGGTGGATTTCTTGACCTCAATGATTTTTATCTCGCTTGACGAAAAAGGAAGAGTTCCATTAATGGCTTGATTCAGAAAGAACCGTGTGAGCCTCATATCAAGTAAATATTCAACATCCAAGCTTTTAAATCGCTGGACCAGATTAAGCATAGAGGTTTCAAATCGCGGATAATTGTTGAGCGTCTCTTGAAGCTCTTTTGGTAAGAGCGGGGAAATCAGTGAGATTGGAATCTGGATGACGATGGGTTTGATCGCTTGACGTTGAGCCCTATATTTTTCCAATAAGGCCCTTACTTTTTCTATTTCTTCCGATGTCGCAAGGTCTCGTTCAATTTCTCCCTTGTCGTAAAACTCCAAAAAAGTCTCCAAGTACTGAACGAAAAACATGACCCTCTCAGACCCCTGCGAGGCGTAGCTTGAAGCGGCCTCCAATGTGTGCGTTACATAAAAGCCGCCCTCATTTGGAAATTCGGCGTAAACATGCCTCCTATAATCACCTTTCGTTTGACGTCCTATTCGATAAGCGAGATCTCTAAAAAACTGATATTCAGCTTCATCATACGGGGTCGACTGTTTTCCCGAGGTTAACCCATACTGCTGGATCGATGGAAGCAAATTCGCATCAGTTCCTGTATAAACATAACCCTTTTGAATCTGATCCTCCCAGAATTGCTTAATGATACGTTTGATCTCTTCTTCGCTTCGCGTCTCGGCGCGGTCATTTTTGCGAGGTGTTGTCCCTGCAACAGGAGTAACATCTGTTTTTTTATCGGCCTTTCTCTTTTTGCTGAAAATAGATTTGACCAAAAACCACAGATCATCAGCTTTAACAATAATCAAAACGCCTAACGACACGGCTAAAACCAAAACTGAATCCACGATTTTGAAAAGGCTAAACTTTTTCTTCTTTTCAATTGGTTGTTCTTGGCCCTTGTTTTTCTTCCGCACTTCCGCGCGGCCTTCGAGCGTTAAATTGATGGTTTCATTTTCCGGTAAGCCGTCAACCGCGCTCACATATCCTGCATCGTATGTTGTCGCGGTCTTGGCAACCGGATAAAGGCCGTGAAAATCAAGCAAGACAATCAACATGTTAGGCGGCAGTCCGATAGAAGAAGCATCGGCTTTTATCTTCCTAAGAGAATCAAAGTAATGCTGGGGATGGACGAAAAAGTGAAAAGCTCGCTCCTCTTTGCGTTTGCCAGAGTCATAAAGTTCAAAGAAAAATGGTTCCTTCCATGTCCCATCCGAAGAAAGCCAGTAAACAAGGCGGGCCACCACTTTCTTGGGTTTAGACAATTTAATTCCAAGTTTTTCAAATTCCGGAATCAAATTGCTTACATCCAGTTGCACCACTTTATAACTGCCCTTTGCGGAAGGCATTTTCCATGTCAATAGATCTAATTTCAGAAGATCCGGAAGAGATATTTTTTGGGATGATCGATAAATATCCCGCTTTAGCACCTTCAAATCTTTTAGCTCAGTACTCCGCACCTCAGCCCTGCCCGTTTCGCTCGAAGGCGGTACTAATGTTCCTGCCTTGCGATCTGCTAAAGCGATCTGATAGAGTTCATACAGTAAGGTAGGATTTTTTTCTAATAAGGTTACAACCTGCGTAATCCCCGGTTTTCCGGCCACCACTTTTGTTTCATCGGGATTAAGTTCCGTATGCTCTGACACGATAAGCGCCATTAGTTTGTAAACGGCACTATATTCATTGCGTAGGATTTCATTCAACATCCCTTCCGGATGTTGTCTTGCGAAAAAATTCAATTTCCATAATGTTTCTGCTGAATCCGCTCCGGGATCTATCGTAACCAAAGCAAATAGATGATCGCTGATCGTTTTTCCGACGTAAACCGTTTCATCGCGAATCACCTTCGTCCGCTCTTTTGTGGGAGGGCGCGGCAATAGTTGGACCTGAGGCGTTTCCTTGGGAAGTTCCGGCTCTTTCGGTTCTTCAAGCACTTGCGGTGCGGACTCCTGGATTTCTTCTTTTTGCTCTTGTTTTTGTGGTGTAGTGGCTTTAGCCTGTTCGCGTACTTTTATCTCATCCAAACGGCGGGCTAATTCTTCCCCGACCTTTTGTGCTTCATCAGAACCTCCCAGCTTTCCAAGCTCAGTCATTAATGAACGAATCTGCGCCACAATTTCATCCCTGCCCTGAGCTGATTCTTCCTTAGGCAAGAGAAACAGCCATTGATCCGCTTCGTCCTTAAGTTTTGCTGCCTCAGGATGAACTTGTTTTTCAACCGGCTTTTCTATTAAAACAGGCTTCACTGGTTCGCTTACCGTTTTTACCGTTTTCTCCTGCACAACTTCTTCTTGAACAGGAATTCCCAATTTGATTTTTTCTGTCCTTTCCTTTAATTGAGCTAGGTTAAAATTCGGATGCCTCTTCTTCCAGTTACTCCAAGCAGGGCCTTTAATTTCAAAATGATTTCTAATCATATCTTCCGTCATTATCCTTAATTCACCCAAAGGCAATTCCATTAGATAACTTCGGACTTGTTCCATGCGATCAGGGCCTTTGACTTGATCGATTAGGTCAAATAATGCTTTAATCTCTGGATCATCTTTATAAATGTAAGCCCATCTCTGGAGGTCTTTCCCTGAAATTCTATCGGGATTTTGAGGGTTGTTGGTAAGCGTTTCGCCCAGCCACTCAAAAATACTTTTCGCATCTCGTTTGTCTTGGGGAAGCTTAGGAAGCGCAGCTTGAATGCGAGCAATTCTTTTAGCTGAATCATATTCATGCGCTTTTTCAATGCCCACTTTTACAGCGTTATCCCAACCTAAAATCTCGATCACTCTCCGGATTTCTGCTTCCGTAATTTTAAACCCTAGAATTCTCTCTGATTCATTCCGTATCGTTGCCACATCCCGATTTTTCTTCTCTTGCTCAAGCTGTTGAGCCACTTTAAGAATATTCCTGAGACGTTCCAAATCCTGCGTGTCCAATCGGTCAACGAATTGCATAGAATCATATTTTTTAATTCCGGCTGGGTTTTGTTCGCCTTGAGGTACTTCTTCTCCCCGGACCTCCGCGCGGGATTTCTCTAGAGCTTCTTTTTCCCACGGTTTACCCAATTGATCGAAAAGCCAACGATCTAAAGATTTTCTGAGCGCGTCCGAACTAACCCTGCTCAAATCATAACTAACAAGGGTTGCGGTAGCATTCTCATAATTTTTGAGCGAAAAGCCCAAAACGACAGGGCTCTGTTTGCCATCAATCGTTACGTGATAAACAACAGAGGGGAAGATTTCGCTTCCATGTTCAAAATCATTCATCGTAAAACGTTCGGCTAACTTTTCATCAAGCTCCAATACAACATCTTTCTTCTCCTGCTGAAACCGAAGTATTCCCGGTAAATTAATTATTTTCAAAAATTTCTTATTTTTAACGCTCACAAGCTTCAATTTTTCAACGGCTGTTTGGCCCCAACTCCACTTTTTGAAACCACCGCGGCGGAGGGAATGAATCAATTTTTCAACCTCACTCAATGGTGCTAATCCAAGAAAAGATTGATCGCCTCGTGTAAACCACAAGAGCGCAAACTGTTCCTCACCCGTAAAATTCTTCCGCAATTCTTCTTTCAACGCTTCAAACCTCACACCCCAATCCTTCCATGACGAAGCGTTAATTAATCTATAATCATCTTGAGATCTAAAAATGTATATGCCGCCAAAACGCATGTTTAATTTAAGGATCATCAGCTCAACCAAATGACGAAGAATATTCGGAACTGCCTTTTTAGAAAAAACTCCGATCTCCTCCCTTCTCTGGAAATTAGAGAGGGTGGATAAAACAAGATTCACAATTCCAATCTGCCTGCGCCTTCTTTCGATTGGGGCCTCGCCCACGGCTTCCTCCAAAAGAGCGTAAAGACCTACGAGGTAATGATTGAGATCGCTTACTCGACCGGCAAACTTACGTTTTATTTCTACTTTTAGAGCTTGCAGATCGGAAACAATTTTAGCGAGCCGATTTCTGACTTCTTGAATCTTGGGCTCAGACGTCCCATGCTGGATCAAAAACTCATGAAGATCCGATACGCGTTCAATAAGTTCGTCAAGGTTCAGATTGGAAAAAGGAAGGGGCTCGAGTAAAGCTCCTTTTTCATAGACATCTCGAAAGTAGCTCAAAACGGCCGGATCAAAGGATTCTGAAGTCAAAAACTGAGGCAGTTTGTCGGTGAGATAAGTTCCTATTCTGGCTAATTTGCGGTCGACAGCTTTAAGTTCGTCCAGAAAATCTTTCCGGGATTGAGCAGATCTTATATCAGTAGAAAGAATTGTTTTATCTTCCAGTAATCTTTGGTCTGCTAGCCGTGCTAAGAAGAAACCGAAAACAGGGTTGCGTTTGCGGAACCGGTTAAAACCCGTCCGATCCAATCTCAACAGTGTTGCCGTTGGCGAAGCGACCGTAACCGTTGCCACACGGGGTGAATGATTCAAAAATCCCATTTCTCCGAAGGCTTCACCTAGCCCCAGAGTCTTCGTGAACCGAACGGCGCCTTTCCCATCGACGATTTTAACTTCAACTTCCCCATCCTTAACCAAATACATCTCATGTCCTAAATCCCCTTGCTTTATGACAGTAGTTCCTTTTTTCAACTTGAGAACCTGAGGAACTCCCCGCACCTCGGCACGCCGACTCTCATTAGTCGGCGGCTTGAGAGTCCTCAGCTTCGCCAAAGCTGAGGGCACCTCAGCGCGCCAACTCTTATTCCTTTGATAGACCCTGCTGCCGCGGGTTTTCAGGAAAGCGTCAATTTCTTCCACGGTTGCAATGCCTATGTTCCACAATCGAAGCAATTCTTCTTCCTTAATTTCGCGCCCCGTCAAATCGGAAGCTTCATGAATTCCGAGAAGCTCAAAAGCTTCCCGTGCTCGGGTTGACAAAGTTGCAAAATCGGGAGAATGCAATGCATCTGGCTTTAGGTTTAAACCGTAAGCATCCAAAAATTCTTTGAGCCTCCGAATGCTTTTTTTGGAGATATTAGGCCACTCACTAATCCCGCTTTCTCGAAGTTTAAGCAGTGCTTCCAAAGTATTGACGTTATGTTTCTTCAGTTGTTCCGGGAGTCTCGGAGCTAAGAAATAAAAATCCGTTTTCTTGCTTAGCACCCTCTGATCTAATTTCCCGGGTTCTGTTTCCCATAACCCAAGATGGTAAAAACTATTTAGTTTTCTGAGAGCTTCATTTTTGATTTCACTAACACGCTGATGGCTAAGACCTCCCTCTTGACGCGCAACCGCCTTTAAGTCTATGGCTTCTCTTCCATGCAGGCCAAAATATTCTTCGATAGTTTTCTTCTCTTGGTTCGTCAAAATGGAAAATTGCAGATTCCAGACATGATTAATAAATGATTCATCCTGTGCCCACAAAAGCGATCTTTTGTGACGTGCTTCTGCGCGGGGAATATACTCGAGGCCTAAGACCTCCGACCTGCTTAGCAATCGTTCTGTGCCAGAAATTGGCGCTCCGTTTTTATCGAACTTAATTGCCTTTACATGAGCCAGCCTGGTGACGGAAGACCCGCCTGGATTTAATTCTTGAAGCTTAATATCAGTAATTCCATACGACTCCAAAATGGAACCCTCAGCTAAAATAAGTGCATCACCGGCTTTTAACTCTGTCGTTTTTGTAACAACCCAATATTCTTTCGATTTCGCCGCGCGTACTTCCGCGCGGGAAGAAGCTTGTGACACATGATTTCCTGAATTCTTCTTTAGAGCGGGAAGGCTTTCAATGAAAGCTGTTGTGTGGGGATCTTTTCTCAATCGCTGGATCGTTCCCTTAGGCAAAAGTTTGTGGCTTAGAAAAACTTTTCTGAGAACCTTTTCGATTTCTCCAGAGTTATGAGATTCCCGGAAGTAATTGACCATTTGCAATGCATGTTCATTCGGTAATTCGCGGACGAGTTTTGCGATCATTTTTGGATGCTTCATAAGATAGGTTGCGGGAATGCCGGAGAGAAGAGCGATAACTTCCTCTTGTTTTATTCCCAACGCTTCATCTGAATAAGCATAATTCGCCTTTGAGCGAAAGAAGAAATAAGCGGTCAGAAAAGCGGCTTCAGGATTCTTTAAACCCAAATGGTACTCATCAATCATGAAGTAGCTGAAGCTCGGCTCGATTGCCTTTAAATCCAACTCGCTCATATTAAGTTTCTCTGCTAGGAATGGAGCGATTCGATCATCAAAAATTTTCCCAATCCGTTTAAGCTCACTCGGGGTAATCAGTTGGGTCTTTAATAACTGGTCGTACGTAATTTTTCTGGGATGTACGGCGTTTGAAACGGCCTGAGGGTTTACTTCGCTGGCTTGTCTTAAAAGCTCTAGCCGCCTTTGCCATCCAACATCAACCGTATTTGCTTTTTCCTTCCTCGCTTGCTTCTTTTTTTCTCCCTCAATTGCTTTCAATACCTTTCCATCTTTCGTAATTCCCCTGCTTTTCAAACGGCCATAAACCGCTGGGCCTGCTTCACCAAGTTGACGCCCAAGTCGAGACGCGTTTCCTAATGCGCGGATATAACCAGACGATAAGGAATCATAAATCTCTTTTTCAACTTCTGCGCGAAGACCCGGGAAATATTTGATTAAATGAGTAAGAGAAAAACGGGATACACCTAATTTTTTGGCGAATGATTTAATCTCGCCATTTGTCTGGCTGAGGTCCTCTTTTAAAAATGCCCTAATTGCGCGATTGATTTCCTTATCTTTGAAAGCCCCGAAATACCCCAGCGAGGTCACAACAACATCAATCGGTTGATTAATTTGTTTTGCGAATTGGAATACATTTCCTCGAGTTTTTAAAATGCCGATTTTCATTGCCTCACGAATCGTTTTCCTAACTCGAGCGTTGGTTAAAATATGAGATTGCTTCAATTGGAATTCGACGGTGGGAATTGGTCTTTTTAAATCACGGGCTAGCTGTGAGACATTTCCATAAGCTGCAACGTATCGAGCAATCAACATATCGTAAATTGCCCTTTTCACTTCTCGATCTTTGAGAACACCGAAACGGAAGAGTTGAACTTTAACGGCGGGAAGCCGACGATTGAGATGAAGGGCGAGTTTATGAACATCCCAGTCAGCTTCTTTTAAAGCCTGCTTCCATGCTGCCCGTATTCTAAGTTTTACGTCCCGATCACGAGGAATGCCGAAGCGGGCAAGTTCTTGGCGAATGGACACTAAGGGCCGATTTAAATTTCGCGCAAGGAATGAAATATCACCAAGCGCTTGCTCATAAGCTTCTCTGAGTTGTCTTCCAGACTTTTCGATCACTTCTTTATCTTCAAAAAGTCCGAAACGTCTGAGTTGATTGGTGACCACAGAGCGCGGCCTTTTAAGATTTGTTGCCAGTTGATCGATGCTCCAATTTACTTCTGCTAACTTTTGTTTTAATATCGCACGAACTTTCTGTTCCACCTTAGGATCGTTTGTAATATTAAGCTCGCGAAGTCCTTTTTCTGTTTTGGAACGGCTTAAGCCTAATTCCCGGCCCGTTTGGCCAATATCTCCTAAAGCTTCAATGTATGCTTGCCTGAAACCTTGCCGCACCTCCGCGCGAGGTTTAGTACTAATGACAGAAGCGGCCCGTATCGTAGTTTTTGGTGGAAAAGCATCAAACCGAACTCTGATTTGTGTGTCATTAGAATCAACGGGCTCTTCCACGGTAATGCGCGGAAGTCCTCGTTTAATATCTCTTGGCAATTTTTGGAGATAAGTAAACAACAAAGGTCTTCCTACTCCAATATTACGGTCAAATTCTTCGTTCGCATGATTAAAATGATTGGCTAATCTCTGTAAACTATTTCCTTCTAGCCTCCTTTGTTCGTACCATTCCGTCATTCTCCGCCGCAAAAGAGCGGGAGGATCCACGCTTGCACCGGGGGTCCTTAATTTGAATTGAACATCAAAATTTCTCCATTCTGGATTTGGTAAAATATTTACAAATCTTAATTCTGCATCGAGTCTTCCATCGGAAAAATGAATAATATATTGAACACCCTTCTGAAGCGGAAAAACCTCGAATTGTTTTGAAATGACAAATTTAGTACCTTCTCCGTGGCGCACCTCCGCCCGCAAATCTGCTGATTTTGATCTCTGCTCGCGTTCCTCATACGAAAGAAAATGTCTCTTGTAAGAAGCATCCGCTGCTTTGCGGAGGACTTGATTGAATTCGGTCAGATCTGTGACGGCTCCATGCAGATAGTTGAGCCAGACAGAAGCATCTGTAATAACCTGCCCCATCATTTCTTGACCTAAATTTGAAAGCACCATCTTTGCAGATTCTTGGTAATGCTCCCCTCCAAAATGAAGTTTGGCACGTTCCTCGGGTGTAACAGGAGGAAAAACATAAACCAAGGTTTCAACGAACGCATAAGAAGGGTAGGGAGAATTTCTCAGAACGTTCAACTTACCTTCTAACTCAAAGATCGCATCGGCAACCTTTTTTTGGTTCCACTGGTGTTCCAAATTGGACAAAAGCTGCTTGTATTCTGAAGTATCTTTCAAAATAGCTCTCGCCAGGATCACAGAGTCATAACCAATCTTAGCAGAGGGTTTCCCCAAAAACGCTTCCGTATAGGCTGAAGTATCAGAGTGACTCATCTCTTCTTCTAACGTCTCTAATCTTGCCATTTCTTTAACTTCTTCGAGAGTCCCCTGCGCTGAAAAATTCATATAGATCCAGTCCATCAAGTACTCTATTGGGTTCTCGGTGAAATTGGGAAGCTGGTACCGACCTTGTTGATGTTCTTCCCACTGTTTTCTTTTCTGGATGATTACTTTTTTCCTCCAGGCTTCTCCGTCAGTTGAAAGGATAATATCTTCCGCGGCTGCAACACCTTCGCCAAAAGCATCTGGTTCGGTGGGTTCAACCATGTAGATTGGGACCGTGCGACCTGCTCGCGTTGTTTTCTCCATTGTTTGATGAATCTTTCCTACAGCTATCTTTCCTGGATCAAATGCGGAACTTTCAATGATAATTCTCTTAGGGATAAAGATTTCCTTTCTTATCTTTCTCCCAAACTTGATAAAAGTGGGTACATCTACATGTTCATTTGTTGGATGAATCAAAGGCTCTATTGTAAAGTCAGCTTTGAGGGGATGAATCACTCTTTGAACCCATTCATTCACCATCGCCCCTGTCAAATTCCCATGCAACACCGCGTCGTTGAGTGGAATAAGAGACTTAGCAAATTCTTGGGCCCAAGCGCTTACATTAAACCGAGGGCTGGATGAATCGAGAAGTTCTGGGTCGACCAGCGGTTTGACGGGAATATCGAACTGAGCTGCAAATCTTCCCGCCTTGTTTTTTCCTCCCAGAAAACTCGCCGCAAATTTGACAAGTTCTTCACGATATTTGACAGACGATTTTCCACTTTGTACTTTCTGAACCAGCTGATTTATTTTTTTCTGCTGTTTTTCGCTGATCCCGATCCCCATCAGAGCTTGTTTAACATCTTCATCTGTCGCATCCCCAAACGTTATCCGCACCTCCGCGCGGCGGCCCGCTGATGCTTCAGCGGCGGGACTGCCACCTTTTATTTTCGCTTGGTTTTTTGCTGTTTCCAACTCCTGAACCCTCTCCTCAACAAATTCCATCGCTGTTTTATAAAAACGATAGTCTCCTGGACGCCCCCTCAGCAAAAACTCCTGTGCCACCGGCTCCCAAGCTTGCAATGCGCTCTTGTAATGCCAAATGGCCAGATCCACATATCCTTTTTGAACCAAGCTTTCCGCATCTCTCACAAGATATGAAAGTAAGGGATCCTTTGAGGATTTTTCTATGCCTTTTTGTATTTTTTCGGAAGGAGGAGGCGTTTTTATTCGTGGCACGTCATACGGATTGCGACCGACAAGCTCCCGAGAACTGATGATCGTCGGATTTTTAATCACGATAAATCCATCGCTCGTGACCACTACATCGATACCAAAATATATGCATAAAAGATCGAATACATATCCTTCCCATTCCCTCTGATCAACTAAAGTTTGCTCAGGATAGGCGGCCTTCGCAAAATCTGCGATGGCCTTCACCTCATCATTTCTCTTCTCGACCATAAGGACATTGACAGCGTTATGAAGACGTAAAGTTAAAGCTGGACCAAATCTCGTTAAGACTGATTCCATGGATCCCCTGTCATCGACATGACCCAAGCACCAAATTCCTTTTCCCAAAAGATCTTCCCAATTCATTTTGATATACTTATTAAAATCAAATCCAGATCGGAATATTTTTTCTGCGTCTGCCCAAGCTTGCTCATTGATATATGACGTATCGGGATCCACATAGGGAGAATTCTCCCTTCGAAACACAAGCGTATGATCAAAGATTAAGCCATCATGTTTGGATCTGTTCTCGCCTTCAAAAAAAGTCCGCAGTCCACTTAAAAAAAGAGGGAGCTTTTCGCTAATGCTTTGGATCATTTCTTCATTCAGCCAAGCGGGTCTATACGGCATAGCATCGATCGTTTCCCAAACGGCAGAAACAGCTGCATCCCCCCGCACCTCCGCCCTTCGACTACCGCTCAGGGCTACGGGCTGAGCAAGCCGCGCTTCTGAACGTGGCGGCGCGTCGAAGCCCTCCGACCGACGGAGGTCCATACTGTTCCATTGTTTTCCTTCCCTTGAAACGAGCCATTTCTTAATTGCGGCAGAAAATCTTGCATCGAGGATTTTATTTTCCGACTGGCCTTTTAAAATAGCTTTTGCATTGTGTACACTCTTAAACATTACCTCAACTAAAATATAACCCCTTGGGTTGCCGTCGACCAAAATGTCATACTTTAAGGTTGGGGACATCGGCTTACCATATTCAAAGTCTGCGATTTGGATTCCTTGAGCCGCCTTCTCATCAAATGACAATATCACTTTGCTCCCATTCAACTGAAATTCAATGGTCCCGAGCACGGTGACACCTCCAAATGCCTCCACATTCTTAGCGCCCACAACCTGCAAATTTTCTGACTGTATCTGCTGGGAATTGGTTGCGGAAGATCTCATTCGAAACTTGGGTTGTTTGATAAGTCGATTCTGCAGCCAGCGCGCGAAAAACGTTATAAATAACGTTGTCGCCGCCATAATTAAACTTGTGCCCAAGGCAATGTAAATAAAATACTGCGACGGATTCTCAATCATCCGCACTTCGGCGCGCGGGCTCTCCTCTGCCCGCGGCTTGAGAGTGCTCGGCTCAACCAGAGCCGAGCGCACCTCGGCGCGGCCATTAATTAACTCGTTGATCTTCTCAATTTCATTAATAAGACCTTGAACCTTTCCTTTTTTCCGAACTGATTCTAATGTTTTTAGGATGCGATCGGACAGGCCGCTATTTGCAAAAATGATAAGTGTTGCTGCCGCATCTGCTTTATCCGCCACGCCGCCACTTATGTAATCTTTAATCCGCCGTTTAATAGCGCTGTTTGCCTTAAGATTGAAATTCTTGGCAAGCACAAGACGACCTTCTTCCAAAGCAAGTTGTGGCGCGAAAAGACCGTATCCCTCGGTCACACCCATACGACGGATAAGATCTACTTTCGCAGGGTACTTAAGGACAATATTGTTGCGAAGGCTGAAAAAATGCCTGAGAAGCACTTCTTTAAGTTCGCTGCCATTGATAGGGCTATTCGTTTGGATATATTCCTTTATTGCCTCATCATCAAGTACGACCATTAAACGTTGCTGGAGCAACAATTGGATTGCCTGCTTGAGTCGGAATAATATTTCAATATCATGAGTAGTAGCGGGGTTAAGTGCAGCTACCGCACGAGCCATCTTCAAGTTATCTTCTTGACCGCTCCGTACCTCAGCCCTGCCATTCTCGGGGAAAAGCGGTTTAATGAATTGGCCTTGCTCTTCTTTACCGCGGCCGTTTTCGAGGGACGCCTTAAACGCTGGGAGGTCAAAATAATAGAAGTTCTTTAATATTTCCTCCACCGGTTTTTTGAGGGCGAGTGCCCACTCCGTCTCAGCATATTGGCGGATTTTTGCTCTCAATTCTTCGTAAACTTTTTCCGTATCAATATAGAGGAATTGTTTGCTCTGGCTTAGATAATGAAGTGTCTTGTCACCAAAATACGCGTCCCTAATCCTAAATTTTTCTCTGTCATCACCAGATAGCTGAAATCCTCTCGTTCTAAGATTTTTATTTTGAAAGTCCAAAACTTGATATGCGATTTTATAAGCATTATCACTAACAAAATTGGCCCATCCAAGTTCAGCCGCATCCAATATTTTTCCCTTGGTTTGCTTCCTTAAAACTGTCTCGTATACCTTATGGGCAATACGGCGCAGCTTGAAAAGATCAAGAGGACTGATATGAAGCGCCAGTATCACAAGAGAAGATATTCCAATCCCAAAAGGGACGATGCTCACAAAAAGCGCCCACCAAGTGATAAAACCCTTGTGCTCTTTCGACAGAAACTTATAGTAGGCCAAAATCGAGAAGCGGATTAAGCCAAACGGCCCGATGACCGAAACAATAAAGCCAGCCATCCCAAGCGTTCCCCCGATGAATGCACTTGCCGTAACTCCTACGCCGCGCAACATCCAAGCAATCATCTCGTTTCCGATAAATATTCTCCACAACCTTTTCATCAAATTTTTCCTAGCTTCTGAAATTCCCTTGAGCCTCCAAATGACATCGTGAATATAATCTTTATATCTTTCCTTAGGTACAATCCAGTCATTTTGCAAAGCACCACTGGAATCATCAGCTCTTGTTTCCGATCGGGATGTAGGGCCTTTGTCTTTGAAACTCTTTTGAGTTTGTTCAGTCACTTTTTCGCTTACAAAATCTTCATATTCTTCAGAAATCGCTTGTACCTCCGGCTTCAAAACCCTGCCCGTGTGACCGGAAAGAACGCTGGAAATAACGCCAGATATGGCCGCTACCAATCCAAAAACCACACCTGTTAAAAATAACCTAAGATTGGTAAGGTTTATGTTTCCAAACAATTGATAGAAGATGGTAAAAGAAATTGCTCCAGTCACAAGGCCTGCCGAAAAAAATAATAAAGCTACGCTTTCTTCCTGTTGAACTAACGCTCTTGCCATTTCCAGCAAGCGATCACCATGAGCTTTTGCATTCTCAAAGTCTTGATCAAACAAACGAACCAACGCTTCAACGCCGTCTTGGATCGTTTCGCGAATCTGCGAATCAGCAATGGATGAAGAACCAAAAAATTCTAACTCTTCATCTCTCTTGCCCGAATTGAGGAGTGAAATAACCTGGCCGATATCCTCTATAAAACTAAACGCATTTGAAATTTCCCTTTCTTTTATAAGATGTTCTAAGGCTTTCCATGCCGTGTCGACTTCGCCTCTTAGATATTCAACCCCGCTCGTCCGCAGCTTCGATTTAATTGTTTTCTTCACGTGTCTCCAATTCGATATCAAATCGGCCATGAGGCGGTTACTATTCCAATACGGCGTAACATCGTCTTGTAGTCTCGGAAGAAATTCTTCAATGTCGTAAAGGAGTTTCTTGAGATTGAGGTTCGTGCCGATGATATAAATCCTCGTACCAACTTTTGGTCCTTCTTTTTGTTTATCTAGTTCATCCAATTTAAGCTTGACGGTGAAACCATCTTCTCCGATAACCATATCTTGAAACTCAAAAGCTATTCGCCGCTGGCGCATGGAATCACGAATATCGTAATAAGCTTTCATATATGTCCGACTCCAGTCGCTGATCAGTTTCATTGCTTCGTCAACTACCTTACCTCTTACTTCAGCTCTTGAATCGGAACGAACATCGCTGGATGAAGAAAGTCCTTGAGACCAGACCTCATCGTAGGCAGCTAAACCGATTTCAGCGGGACGGTCGAGAATTTCGGAAAATTTTTTGATGATCCAACGGGAATGATCTTGTTCCTCGGCTTGATACTTCAAGCGCAATGGTTTGGGCATCTTTTTTTGGACCGAGTCGAGATCTACCATATGACCAGTCAAAGTGATTTGTCTGGTTTGCATCGCAGAACCTGCGAGGTGTCTCGTAAATGTCCAGTCGAGGCGTCGGTGGACGAGATGATTAGCAACGGCTAACCGTACGGCAAATTGTTCAAGAATTTTAGTCTTGTCTTTCGTGCCGTAAGCAGCATAGAGTTTCTCAAGAAGAGCGGGAGGGTCGCGAGCCAAACGAGGCAATTCAGAAACCCGATCCATTAATGGCACCTCATATACAAATATCATCTGGCTCTCAATAATCCCTTCTGGAATGCCTGCTTGGCTGAGCGCTTTACGCTGATCTACCAATTTCAACTGTTTGTCGTCTATCACAGGAATTTTGAGAGGCTTAATGAGGTAGAGAGGTCTTAAGAACGGGGCTCCATTAACTCCATATTTCTTGGATGCTCGCACCAAGACCGGATCTCTTTTTTTCAAAGCCCGATACGTTTTGTATATCTGGCGGGCTACATTGGCAGCATGAAAAGCAATTGAAGCAATTTCTATTCCGTCTCTGCCGGGTTCGTTTTTATACGGCATGATCTGTCCCCGCTCCATGGGCCTTAAACCAGATCCTTTAACCACCCGTGTCCAGAAACCCTGCCGCAACTCATCGAGAGTAATGGTGCTGGCCAGTGAACGATGATGGATGGTATCGGCGGTGGCAAAATCTTCTGCCAGAGGATTCAAGATTATGGGTGCCCACCATTCCTGATTTCCCTCGTCAAATTCAAAGAACCCCGAATCTAGATCCTGTTCTAACTCATGCTGTGAAACAAAAGTAACAAATTGATTCTTATCAAAAGGAACAAATACGGCGCCTGGAATTTTGACAGTTCGCACCTCGGCGCGGGAAGGGGAAACCTTAAAATGCGCTTCTATCCTTTCGCCCTGAGGCAACTTTATATTAAGTTCCAAGGAATTAGACAAATCAATATTCTGCTTATCATTGCCGAACAAAAATACATCAAGATCGCTTGGTAGTCGTTTTTCAATTTTAGCAATAGCATCGCGGATGACAGCTACCGTATGGCCTCCCTTTTTAACCTGATAAACAACGTAGGTTCTTCCTGGCTGGTATTGGGCTCTCCTCACGATTCTGTTAGCTTGTTCTTCGGATGAAATGGATGATTTTTCTTCTTCCCGCACCTCAGCACGCGGGCTTTCCTTTGCCCGCGGCTTGAGAGTCCTCAGCCCAGCCGGGGCTGTGGGCACCTCCGCGCGGCGCTTGTTTGCGGCTACTTGAAATTCGCGACGGAACTCTTTGCTCTGCTGGATTACTTTTTTAAGTTGAATCTCATTAATCGAATCAATATTTAAAATCAAGAAATCTGCTACGGTAACTAGAAGATCTTTGAAAATTTGTAAATTGCTTTTCTCGGTTAAATCTTTTGCATCCACTTCAAGACCAACCAGAACGTTATCCCGATGGTGCCGCGCAAGCAGAACCAGTTCTCTGGCTTGAACCCAATCCCGCTCGCCCTTGAAAGAAACCTTCACGCTAATTGCATTCGCATCGGTTTGGGCAACATGTAAAGCATCTGTTTCATTCTTGATATGGGCAATGACAAATTTTGAGTCCCGCTTGCCTTTGCCCAGAGATCGGATCAGGTTAATAAAATTCCGTCTAGAAGAAATAAGTTCGGATGGAGAAATATCAACTCCGAAAATATCAATGTCCTTAAGAAGCCGCGAATCGCTCGTGGAGAGCCATCGGTTTTGTGAGCTGTCGAAATCACTATCGGAAAGGTTCAAAGCAAGATGGATTTTTGGATCTATATGTCGAACGGCCTCAATCGTTGTTTCTTTTTTAATCCACGGGATGATTTTCCCACGCCAAAGCCGCGCAATTGCTGCCGCTCCATCGATCGCATCTTCATCCTCAGGGATACCAATCAAAATTCTTCTCTTCTCGATCAAATCTTTTGGGTTTATCCGCACCTCGGCGCGGGACGGGGTTAATCGTAGCGCTTCCAGGCCGGGAAGATTTTTACCGTCTTGCTCAAGTGCCACTAATGCAGCACCGCCTGCTGTTGAGATCTGGGCGGCTTGCGAAATTCCGAATTTTTTGGCGGCGGTTCTTGTATCCTGGCCTAAAATAATCACTTTTGTGCCGTTCGTCATGGCTTGATTGAATGTTTGAACAAGGGTTTGTGTCCCCCGGGAAGAAGCTTCAATTTCATATTGCCCGGGAGGCCCATTCCAAATAATGAGTTTGAAGGGTATTGCTCGAGATGCTATTTCGCTCAACCACGCGGCCTGCGTTTTCTCGCCAATGTCATTCACACCAAAATCCTCCGGCAAATGAACGGGAATGTTGCGCTTTTCAGCTTCGCGCAAAATCGTAACAGCACTTGATACGCTTTGATCGGTAATTTTAGATGTGTCCTCCGCACGAGTCAGAATATCGCGTGCCTGTTGAAACGCAATCGCAGGACCGCTGCCGATGAATAGCGCATCGCCTCTTTTTCCATCAAGCTTGTTTGAGACAATGCCTATCAAAAGAGGCAATTTGTCATTAACTTTTGGACCCCCGCCTAAAAAGAATGCGATTGGGTGTTCGGGATTTGAGATGATGGCAGCAAGGAACTTTGCTTCACGCTCAATCAGAAAGCCCGCAGCACGGGTTTTTTCAAATGGAATCTCGGCGGTCGACGCGTCTTCATTATGCCAATTTCCAGCGGAATCATTCACAACAACGTCTGCCAGTCGATAAAGTTCCTTGGCAAACGCAACGCGCTCTGCGTGATCTTTTGCTTGTTCTCCTTTCTCGAAACGAATATTTTCAAGTAATATAATACCGCCCTGCGGTGTTTCTAACACCATGCGTTCTGTTTCGCTGTCTTTCATTGGCAGTGCGCTGGGAGCCAGCTGAATGCTAACTTCTCCTCCGAGAACTTGTTTCAATTCATCTAGAACAGGCATCAAAGTTAAATCGCTAAATACCGTTTGCCTTGCAAGTGCTTCAGACACACCTTCACCAATCAAGCGCTGTATAGATTTCAATGGGCGACCCAAATGTGACGCGATAACAACCCGCGCTCCACGGCTTAATAAATATTGCAAGGTTGGAAGTGTTGCCATGATGCGGTCATTACCGCTCCCGACCACTCGACCCTCGTAAATGGGAACATTGTAATCGGTACGCACGAAAACAAGCTTTCCGCGCCAAAAAGAATCCTCAAAATCATTTAAGGACTTGACGTTTTCTCTCTTTGCAACATCTTCCAGCGCTGTTCGCACTTCCGCCCGCCCACCTTCTTTGGTGGGACGAGGCGGCTCGCCCTCGGCGGCCGCGCGGCGAAGAGCGGTAAGCGCTTTGAGGGATTCTTCAGAAAGTAACTTTGATTGAGTGGGTTTCAGTTTCATTAGAGCATCCAGAGCTGCATTTCTAATTCCCACATTTTCATTTGCATCAGCTGCAATTTGTCGAAGAGCCAAGATTGCATTATGGGTCGAAAGGCTTAACGCTCCTAATTTATTTGCTGCTTCTATACGTTCATCAATCGATCTATCCTTTTGTTTCATGAACTCTACCAGTTTTTTGATGACTTTGATCTTTTGAAAGGCCGCCGATGCCTCTTGCCAATCGGCGAGAGAAACAAACGCAAAAAATGTAAAGTTGAAGAACAGCCAGGCCATGGCTATTTGTCCCGGCAACCAGACGCTGGCCATGGCAGCAAGCCAGTTCGCCAGAGGTCCTGCCAAACAAGCTAGAAGGAGCCTTTCTCGGCTTGGTGGATCAAACGCGACTGCGGTAAAGAAAGGCGCAATTCGAGATTGAATCGGAGGATGCTCTTTTCTCCAGCGAATTTTTGTGGCAGCGTAATGCCCCATTTCATGGATAACAAGCGAAGCGAATAACGGAAGCAAACTATAGAAAATTAATTCGTTGAAAACAAAACTGAAGCTTTTTGAAATAAGATACAAAGTGACAACGAAACTTAAACTGATGGGAATGAGCCATAAGAATACTTTCCTGCTCGTTTCCTTATGCTTTCCGATCATTGCCATGGCATATTCCTCAGGAAAATCATCCTGACCCATGACAAGATTTCGAGACTTGAAAAGGTTGAGTGATTGAAGCTTATAGAAAAGGTCTTTCGGGCTAAGATCTAACTTATAAGCGAGCGTGGGAACCGTCCATTTACCTTCTGGAGGAGCTATAGATAGCACGCTGAGAACATGATCTTCAGAACCGCTCCGCACCTCGGAGCGGGCAGCGACTAGTCCTTTAACCTGATCCGCATAATTTAAAAATATATTCTGGGCTTTTTGATCCAACTCTGATTTTAACCCTTCGTGTTTTAAAAAGTATTCGTTTGCTTTTTCAATTCGTTTGATAATCTCAAGTTGCGCCACTAACTCTGTATCATACGGATTTCCTGTGCCTTCGTACCAATCTGCGTCAAACACGTCGGCGTAATGATATTTTGATTCGTGATAGAGCGCTTCAATCTCACGTTGGTAATCCTGCCACAAGAGGGCCAAAGCACCATCCGTGTCTGAAAGAGATTCTCCAGAATTTTTTTTCTGATAAGCGAAGGCAGCGGCCGAGAGAAGCTGAACCGCGGGAAGGAATTTTTCGTAATTCCGATCCAGCTCTGCACTTTCGCGCGATATATTCTGAAGTCCATTGCCTCTGATTTCGGTGTGGATATCGGGTTTTACATCATCCAAACCAACCGATTGATTTTCCTTATTTTTGAACAGAAACCCCTTGCTCATCAAACCAAGGATCTGTGAATACCAATTGATACCTGTTATGAATGGCCTTCTTTCTGTCCTGAAGGACTGGAGCGGAACCGCGATGTATTTGGCTTGTTGATCTAAATCTCCGCTGATTGAGATATGAAAAGCGGAGGCCGATTTATAATTTTTGTGAAAGCCTAATTTAATCAGTAAAGGAATGGCAAGGAGATAAGCGCGAGGAGACCATGCGGGAGCAAACGCAGCTTCAACCAATTCAAAGAATTCGGGACGTCTCTCACTTGGAATTTCAAAATATTTAAAGCTTTCTTTCCAATTAAACGTCTCGTCTTTCGGCAGGTTCACCGTTTGAAGCTCAATTCCAATCGGGGGCGCACGACCGCGATAAACTTGTTCTTCCTCAGAAATTAAATCAAATTCTTGCTGAAATAGGCTACCGATTTGTTCGCTTGCCGTTTCGGGATCTGAATACAAACTATAGACATATAATTTTAAGGCGGACTGAGCTCCTTTTGAAAGTTGCTTCCATTTGTCTTGCTTAGAGATCTGATCGATGAAAAGATCAGTTTTTTGAATGATTAAAGGATCAAGAATTCCAAACTTCCAAAGTTTAGGGTGATTCACCGAGCTCAGTCTGGAAATCCATTCAGACAATTTTTCTGCATCATCTAGGCTGACTTCCTGGGAGAACACCCCCTTGTAATCCTTCGTAAGCACAGAATAATATTCGGGTTTAATAGAGAGTTTGCGGTCTTTGACCAAAACCATTCTGGCAATACTCTTCCACGTCGCAGAATACATAAGACTAATTTCAACGGAAGGTTCTACCCGAGTCTCTAAATCAACCGCAAATAAATCCATGATGATATAGGGAACCAAAACTGCTAAATCTTTTGATGCTTCAAAACCGACTTCGCGCCTTAAGAGTTGAGTCGCTTCGTAAATATGAGTCCTGAGAGCAAGGAACGTATTTTTTTTGTAAAAAGAAAATTTCTTGTTAAAGAATTTCCCAGGATCTTGAAGAAACGGTTTGCGGTCGAATGGCTTGGCGTCCAATTTAGATTGCACGTTATCCCAATCTACTTCCCTTACGGCCGCCCAAAGCAGGGCTTGGTCTAACTGGGCTTCCTTAAAATCGCCTAGAAGAACAGGAGCAAATGCAATCCTCGCCGCTGCTTCTTCCGGAAGAAGGCCCCGTTTGAGTGTGGCGATTCGATCCTGCCAAGCGCTGATTAAATCTCCACGATCAATTTCTGCATGTTTTAGATATTCGGATAACAATTCATTTGAAACAAAACCTACTCGTTTGAGAATTTCACTCACCGCGCGAAACGTTTCAGACGCCGGATTTTGACTGATCAACTCATAAATTTTGTCGTCCATGTAACCAAATCGGTGCGCAATTAAAATCACATCGCGTCGATGGAGTCGATCCGCCAGCCAAGATTGATTGAGTAAAGCAGCAAGCTGAACTTCCAAAGATTTCTTGTCCTCTGGACGGCTTTTCTCGATATGGCTTAGGACTGGGTCGATAAAACTTTCATTTCGGCTCGTGGTAATCTCAGAAATGAGTGCAAAAGAAGTTGAATTGGGAGACTCGCGGAGCAGCTCTTTAAAGATTCGTTTTGCGCCTTCTGAATTAACATAGCGGAGAGCTGAGAAAGCCGCTTTCCTTTTCGCTTCATTCGGATCCCACGTAAAAGGTTTGATTTTATCAACCACTTGTTCTTTCTTATCTTCATCCAAACGTCTCGATAAATATCCAAGACTAATGATTGCAGCTTCTACAACATCAGCGTTTTGATCCTGAAGAGCTTCTTCTAAAACAGGAATTGCTTCGGGTCCTAAATCGATCAGCATTTTAAGAATCGTTTTACGCACTTCCAAATTAGTCCATTTGAAATAAGAAACTATCTTCTTAATTTGTGCTTTTCTTTCGTCTGCGCCCTTGAGTTCACGTAATGCACGCGCTATTTCAATCAATTCATCATAAATCCGTCCGATCAGTGACTTGGGTATAGCTCTCACTTCCGCACGAGGGCGCTCCTTTGCCCGCGGCTTGAAAGTCCTCAGCTCAACCAGAGCCGAGCGCACCTCCGCCCTTGTGTCGGTTCTGCTTGAACTGGGCTCATGAGGGCTGGCCTGATCCGGCGAAACAACTAGCATCTTTGCATCAGGCTTTTGCCTTTTGAATGTCCATAAGATCGATGGTTGAATCCCAAAAAATTTCAACATTATTCCAATGCCAAGTCCAAATTGAAGTGCCGCGCTTACGGCCATTTCTTTGATCAACAGAATGACTGCCGCAGACAAAACCGTCCATATTTCAAGATCCAAAATAAGTTTCAAAGCGACGTAGGTCATCCAAGCCACTCTTGAGTGAAGAAAGTGAAGCAACCAACCTCTTAAGCTATGAAGCTCTCCTAAGGTGAAAAGATTTATACTATCGAAGAAAAAGCTAACTTGAGTATCAGCCGCCATACCGTGGACTTGCTCAAAAGGTTTTTCCACCGCATGCCAGCCGAACTTCTCTACAGGTAAGAAAATCCCGTCGCGAAAGTAATCGAAGCCGCAGGTATAAGTAACAAACAGATTTTTTTTCTTGGATGCTTCAAGCATCCAAGCATCAATGTCGTCTTCATAAACCGGGTCACCAAAGGTAGGCTGCCAAGAACTCCAATTTCCATGACCAACAACAGCAACTCGCTCCACATTTGGGTCTAATAATGCGTCTTTAAGGTCTGCGCGAATGGCATTCCAAACAACGCGAGTACGCACTCCCTTCAAAAACCAATAGGTCCGCACGAAAACAAGCCAAGTTTTCAGATTCGGGAAGGTGTCGCGACCGCTCACAAGAAATACCATTTCTTGTTTACTTCGCGGTTGGCGCACCTCCGCCCGGGAGGGGAAAATGGAGTTAGAAGCGGATTGGCTTATATAATTAAAATACATTTTTACATTGATTATTCCTAAATTATATGATACCTTGGTAAGCCAGGAAATGGAGGACACAAGCTGTGCTTGAAGTAAACCGACGAAGCGTTGTCGGGCAAACCCTAATGGATTTCGCCAAATTAATTTTTGCAGCTCAGTTTGCAACTGAGTTATGGATAAAAGCACATTATTTGATCCGGCTTGTTTTGTTTGTAAGTTGTGTGGTACTATTCCTCTTAGGTTGGTGGTGCTCACCGCCAAAAAAGGAGAGCTAAGCCATGGTTGGGATGATAATGAGTGCTTTAACCATTTGTGCCATTGTGGGGATTGTCTACCTCTGGGAACGCCGTAAGAAACGTTTGCATTAACTATCACACCTACCAATCCCGCTTGTAACAAGACTCTCGGCAAACTCACGATTTTATGATATTGATCTCCTGCCTTGGCTTGCCTCGCCGGCAGGCTGGCAGCAGGCTGGCGCACCTCAGCACGCGGGCTCTCCTTTGCCCGCGGCTTGAGAGTGCTCGGCTCACCCAGAGCCGAGCGCACCTCCGCGCGGGAGGCTGCTTCTGAAACGTACTCGATTGTTTTCGATAAATGGTTTCTGGTTCCAGTTAAGATCATAGAAACTTCGGGCCGTTTAAGAAGCTCCAGATAAGATTCTCTTGGATCCTTCTTATCTGTCAATCTGATGGGAGAATTCAAAACGATTGCGAGGCCTTTTGTGTGAAGTTCCTGAATCAAATCAGGTCTTTTCAAGAAAAGAGCAGCCGGCATTTGAACAACATCAAGGCTATCAAGAAGATGCTCCCGCACAGCCGCATCCAAAACACTTTCGCTAGAAATGGAGGCTCCAAGCAGCCGAATTCCTCCGTAGTGCCGCTTCTTCATTTTCTGCATTTCGTTCATAACATTTTTATTTTGAAGGACCTTGAGTGAAGCTTTGTGTATATAGAGAAGGTCAATCTTCCCAAGGCGCATAAGACTCCGCTTCACAGAGTATCGAAGCCACTGTTTCGAGTGGCTTACCCGCGACTGGTTGGTGTTGATATCAAATTCCTCGCCCCATTTTGTGGCGATAAAAGTTCTTGGCTTTAACTCAGGATGATCCCTCAAAAAATCTCCGATTTTTGCTTCGCTTAATCCATAAGCGGCGGCGGTATCGATAAAAACAACGCCGTGCTGATTGGCCATCTTGTCATAAACTTCCGTGAGGTATTCTCTGATTTCTTGATGAGTCGGATAGGTGTAAATGATTTTATCGGGCGGCCAGCGCCTTCCGAACCAAATGGTGCCCACACCAAGAGCAAAAAACTTCAAATTCGTTTTTCCAAAGTTCCTGTACAAAAATGGGTTTTCTGTTTTTTCTCCACGTACTTCAGAACGGGGCTTTGATTTTTTTTCTTTGCTTCTTCCCTCAATTTTTTGAAGAGCTGTTTTGGCAGTTTCACGAACGTCAGTGATGGGACTATTCGTTAACGCTGCAAGCGCATTAACAATATTCGTATCGGCTTGAGTCGCAACTTTCAGATCACCGAGACCCTTGGCGGCGTATGCCTGAACCATCCAATCTTTATCTTGAAGCGCTTCGAGTAAAGGCTTCTCAGTTTTGGGATCTTGAGTAATTCCGAGAGCTTCGGCAGCGAAAGCTCTTACAGACCTCTCTTCGCTTTGATTCCGTAAAACTTTGATTAAGGGTTCAACTGCTTTGGGCCTCGCTTCACCCATCGATTCAAGCAGACTCTTGAGCGTTACAATGGCATGCACCCGGACAAACCAATCTTCATGTTCTAAAGCTTTAAGGAGAGCATCAACAGCTGGTTCACCCATATTGCTCAGAATCGACCCTCCGGCGTATCCGCGAATTCTTGAGTCCAAATTCTTTGACTTCAGAACTTTCATTAATATAGGTACTGCACGGCTATCAGATTTCCTCAGCTCATCAATCGCTTGTATCTTTGAATCAAGTGAGGCGTTTTGATCAAATAAAACATATTCGTACTGGTTTAATTGGTCACTGCCGCGACGCACTTGTTGAACAAGGAAGGCGCCCATGGTAATTAAAGAAATTCCCAATATTCCCCATGGAAGTAATCTTCTCCGGTGTTCTTTATTTCGCACCTCGGCGCGCGAGTAAAAAGCCAGTTTTGTTCCTGGAATTTCTTTTGGTTGAATCTCTTTGCCAGGAGTGCGTTTTGGTGTCTGCTCAGATTGAAAGCCTCCGGTCGCAACTTTATAAATAAGGTAGCCCGCTAAAGCAACAGCACTTGCGAGGATTAAAATAAAAATAACTGGATGCTTCTTTTTAAGCTCTCGCCCCAGATGGATGGGTGATTCTTTTTCTGTTTCAACTTCTGCTTTGAAAGTTTCCAGGATGGTTTCGATCAATACAACCGTTTGTGCAATTCTGCTTTCAACTGAAACGAGATACGCGTTAGGCCGAACATCAGCAGGCCGATTAAAATTGGACCTTGCTTCCGTTAATGCTTCTGAGAAAGATTGGAGACTTATAGCAAGCACTTTCAACATTTGATCCATATGTTCTTGATTTGGATTTCGGTGCATTTCATCCAGTTTTTCCAAAACCGTGCCTAAATCCCCCACCATACGGTTTGCGGAGTCTCTGGCAAAAAGTTCTTGTGAAGAGAATGGGGGCTGGGCATTCAGCGCTTGATACCTTTGAAAATGTGTTTCCTCCACAGCAACAATTTTCAATTCCTTGCGGGCTTCTATTAATTCTTTCTGAATAGCCTCAATGGCCGGTTTCCAATCTTTCCGCACCTCAGCACGCAGGCTCTCCTTTGCCTGCGGCTTGAGAGTGCTCGGCTCAACCAGAGCCGAGCGCACCTCCGCCCGACTTAATTTTTGGCTGGCATGCTGCATTTTCCTAAAAATGCTACTTCCCTCCGTTGCAATATAATGAAGGCTTCTTGAAAAGTCGGATGGCTGTTGCCAGATCATCTGTTGAAAAGTACTTGGCGACAACAGCCAGAGTTCTTCAATTTCGGTTAAATTATATTGGTCTCTTATGATGTTAAGTTCCTCATCCGAAAGCACGTAAACAAAAATTGTGGCAAACTCGTTATTTTGACCATCCTCAATTTTGTATGAGCGTTTGATCTGATTAACTTGGGTAACGCGCCTTAAACGTTTAAAATCAAGCTGAATGCCAAGCTCTTCTTTCCCCTCTCTTATGGCCGCTGCAATCGGTTCCTCGCCAAAATTAACGTGGCCACTGATGGACACTTGCAATTTTCCTGCTGATTCTGTTTTTGTTTTGGATCTTTTCTGTAAAACGAGCTGGCCTCTCTGATCAAACGCGTAGACATGGGAAACCATATGCCACAAACCCTGGCGATGAGCTTCTCGCTTTGTTGCCTTGCGTTGCGTGCGAGCGCCTGTTTCATCAGCAATGCTCAACATTTCTCGCTCAGCGCTAGACACAACTCCTTTTTGTCCGCCTGTCAAAATTTCAACCTTACGAAATTTGTTCCGCACCTCGGCACGCTGGCTCTCCTTTGCCTGCGGCTTGAGAGTGCTCGGCTCAACCAGAGCCGAGCGCACCTCGGCCCGATGGAGTGATTCCGATCCGGTTGGGCGAATTGAAAATTTTACTTTTTTCATGCCTGTTGGACTCCAAAGCAAAGTGATTTCCTGTTGCGGCCAATCGATTGAGATAAAACCTTTTGTCTCCAAATCTTTCAAAACATCTTCGCCCAAATAGACCCTTATCGCTTCTTCACGAAGTATCTCTTTGAGGTAGGAAATGCCATGAATTCGCTTAAGCGCGTCTTTTTCCTTTTCTGAAAGATCTGGCCATAACTCAAACAATCGTGCCCGGAACTCGGCTTTTTCTCGTCTCAACCAATATGACTCTAAAAAGTTTCTAAAACGATGAGGAAGCCTTCCTTCTCTTTTAACATGAGGTTTTCCATTTTCATCAAGTTCTATGGTAATTAAACTCACAATATTCTTGAGCTGAACGTCGCCGGTAAATGGAATCCTACCTTCAATACCTAAAACCTTTAGTCCGTTATTGAATTCGGTTTCTGCTTGTAACACGACGGGGCCAAGATCCAGCTTGGCCGAAACCAGGCCATCATCTAAATCTGAACCCACCATGAATCGAGCTTGGGATAAAGAACCAGCTGTCTGAAATCTGAGGATTACTCCCTGGTACTTATGATTGATTCTCTTCATCAATTCTGCGATTTGTTCAATAGCGGCCGACGATGCATTGGGAAACCATTTTTCCATGGCTTCATTTTGGATCTCAGTTGTGGGGTACCCCAATTGATTCAGTACGTTCAAGATGGCAACATAATGTGGCCAGCTCTTTTCTTGCTCCGCTTCATGGATTAACTTGCTGATCAATTTCTCTCTTTCCCCCTCTGAAATAGCAACGCCATCTCTCCCTAGCCCAAGTTTGATAATATTACGAATACCTTGCAGCCATTTCTGCTCTTCGCCGATGTTGTCGCGCACCTCGGCACGCTGGCTTTCTTTTTCAATGATCTTTTTCAACGCTTCGCCGGTTTTCAGGATGACATTTTCCTCGCCTCGATCGGTGGAAGCCCCCATATGAGGAGTATAAAGTGCGTGCGTCTTTAAAAATTCGCCCGTGGGGATGTCATCGGCCAAATAAAATTTCTGATTCTCAATCAATCTTCTAACCACTTCATCTACGATCAGAGCTTTACGGTCTACATTTACTAATGCTAAGAAGTTGGGATTGGCAAGCATCAGACCAACAGCGGTTTCATCAATCATTCCTACATTTCTTCGTGGCCCTTCTTTGGAAAGTCCCATGATCGGAACCACATAATGTGCGGTCTGATAAATCTCATCTTTACTGGCGAAATGGAAACCTTCTTTCTCAAGCTGTGATGAATCACGCTCCAAACTCGGGGAATACACAAGCACCTTCATTCCTAGTGAATGGGCTACTTGCGCCAAACGTCTGCCAATAACGCCAAAACCAATAATCCCGATGGTTTGACCTTTCAGAGAATCTACGGTGCTTTGATCAATGGGCTTGAAAAGCTCCGATGCTTTTTGCCTTAGGAAGGGTCTGTCGTCTTCAGACGTTCGATTAACGATAAGTTTTTTCTCAAAAGCCTTCATCCATTCAGAAATCGTGAACAAGGAATCTGGGGCTCGGTCTACAGCAGGGGCTTGTTTTCCAATCTTTTTCTGTGCCGCATAAGCAACCATCCGCATCGCTAAAGCCGTAACTGCATTTTCGGAACCGCCTGTTTTTAAAACTTGGATATTTTTTGTAGCGGCGTGGGCAGAATCAATGTTATCGGTGCCATGCCCGGCTCTAATCACATACTTCAGATGGGGCAATTGATCTATAAGGGTCTTGTCCACTGGAAATTGACGGACAATCAAGACATCCGGATCAAAGTGAACCATTTTCTGAATGGCCTCTGTCTGAGGAAGATCCGCTACGTTTAAATAATTAGCGGGGATGCCAAGTTTGGTTTGATCCATTTTATTTGCAATGGCAATTCGAAGCGGAATTCCTTTGTCATTTTCAATTTGGCGCACCTCCGCGCGGCGGGGAGTTTGGGAATCGGATTTCTTTGAAGACTTCAATCTTTCAACAATTTTATTTCTCAGCAATTCAACCTCATAGTCGGCTCTATTGACTTTAATCCAAGCGTCGATTAGCTTCAACGTCAGCTCATAATTTGCTCTCGCAATATCTCCACGTTTGTCTTGAGATAAATATTCATAGTGTGTTACTGCCTCGGAACCATCACTTTTTAAAGCCACAAATAAATTGATGAGGTGTTTGAGCCCTTCTCGGTCCAAACGCGTATGTTTCAGTAAGTGTCTTTCGTCAAACCATATGTAATCTACAAGATCGCGCCAAAACTTGACGGTGGATTTCTGGTAAATTAAATCTTGGATCCCTGGAAACTGTTTGTGTGTGAGGAAGTAAATTCTGGAGACCGCCTTGTCATAATCGCCCCGCCTTATTCGAAGTGCCTTCTCCATCGTGCGATTATCAAAACCGCTCGCCCGCCTGACAAGTTCTAATCGTGCCTGCCACCCTGGATAAGCTAAATAACTAGCTTGACGCCTCAAATTTTTCCAACTCTCATAGTGACGTGGTTTTTTCCAAAAATGGGCACCAAATTGCGCTTTTATACCTTTTTCGCTGACCTCGGCAAGTTCCGAGAAAGAAAGGCGCCTGAGATAATCAAGAGGATTTTCAGGCACCGTGCTTTTCATTTTCTCTCGAATTGCCTGTGCTCTTTTCTTCAGCCCTCGCTTTTTAGGACCGGCCTGGGCTCGCTCTGATTCCCTCCTCAAAATGCTCGCGATCGTAAGCGCGGGCAGGGAGCCAGCGCCTATTTCCTCCATCGTTTTACTCACTAACTCATATGTGATGGGCTTACCACGCCTATTGTTCAAAAGCCAATCGACAGTTTGTTCGATATCGCGAATTGCTTTCCTTAAATCATGCCATTTGGCGACAACGCCAAGATTTTCCTTTGTATTTTTCAGAACCCAACGCACTTGGCTTTCTTTGAGGTCAGATTCGTGTGCAACTTCTGAAACAATCGGCCTGATCTTCCGTGACCTCAATTCTTGAACTGCTTTCTTAATCTCTTCCCGTTCCGCCGCCACACGATCCTGGCGGAGAATGATTCCGAGTGCCTTGCTTGATACTCCACGCAAGTGGAGTGCATTCCGTATCTGGTTATCGGTAAGCCTTCCGCCCGTAAGACGAGAAATGTTTTGGGGCGTTGCCAAAGTCTTTTCAGGTAATTTAAATATAAGATATTGGAGTAACTCATTCCATTCTTGAGCTGTTTTTCGATTTTTTAAAATCAACTCCTCTGTTCTTTTCGAAAGTTCTATTGGTTTTACCACCCGCACCTCAGCGCGGTTGGATGTTCCCTGTCCTGGTTGGGCTAAGAAATGATTCAAAATATTTTTTTCGGCTTCACTATAATCTTTGCCGTAATGACGCGCTTCCTCAACGATCTTATGCAGTTGACCGGATAAATCGTTTACAACCCCAGGATAGACGTTCACAGCTTTGATTAATTCTCGCTGACTGTTGATAGCAATCTTCATCTTTTCAAAAACACGCTTGGTGAAAACCTGATAATGACGCCTGCGTCCCTCTATTAACTGAGTGATTAGGGTTTCAACAATATAGGATCTATCTTTTTCATTGCCCTGTAATTTCAAAATCTCTTGGGCAAGAGTGCCAAAATCTTCAGGTGGATTGTTTAAACCGTCAAGGAGCATGGCAAGCAAAAGCTCAAATTCCTGTGATCCTATCAAAAATGGAGTTAATTGTTCTTTGGTTGACTTACTCCGCACCTCCGCGCGGCCAGGCACGATGCTTGATGCTTGTCGCTGACGCAGCATTTTTGCGACAATCTCTTCTTGAGTTACTAACGACTGCTCGAATTCATTCTCTTCTGCCACTGATATCTTTTTCAATAAATCTTCGTGGTCCTTTCGAAGAGCTTCAGCAAATAATGCATTCAATTCTTCATCCGAAACGTCTCTGGTTTTACGCACAATGATGGTAAGGTGCGGTCCTCCCGAAACTGCCAAGAGAGCTTTTGCGGAAACCCCTTGAGGCATCTTCACAGGAACGCGTAGGAGTGTCTTAGCTTCCTCCGCTGAGGCCGCAGCGCGTAAACGCCCGTGGTTTCCTTCGGATACATAATATTCAGTTTTGAATCCTGCTCTCTCTAACAACGCAAGAGCATCCATGGACTCAGTTCTTTCAAGCATCATGAATCCGTAGAAAGCATCCATGCGTGTGAAGATAATGCCGTAGCCTTGTTTCAAATCTTTAGCAGCTTTAAGCAAATTAGACCAGATATTTGCCATGAGAAGTTGAGAGCCGTGGAATAAGACGACATCTGTTGGGATTTCCGCGGAAGCAAAATAGTATTCGGGCAATAGCCTCATCTTTCCTGCGTGTTCTTTTAATCCGAGGATACGTCGCACACCTTGTTCTAACGTCTTTAACGAGGCGGCGTCAGGATCGACGGCGTAAAACGCCTCAAGAGAAGGAGATGTTGCTACAGCGGCTCTGAAACCTTCTTCGTCCGGGCCGGGACCAACGTCAATGATACTTTTAACTTTATGCGTATCCGGCTGGAGGATACGAATGGCGTTTTCGGTATTTGTTGGATTCCTTGTCGGCTCCACTGCGCCAACGTTAGATACTGATTCACTCCGCACCTCGGCGCGGCGACCTGCAATGTTCCAGTCGTCTGCTTGAGAAGGTGCTTGCTGATTTAAATCGCCACGATCTAACGCTTCTTGGGCCTTTTTAGCAACCCCAGGAAGGTTAAGTTCAATGGCTTGTTTTAACAAAGTGCGGACCTCTGGATCGCTTCCGGCAAATCTGCCAAGAATCGTAATGAGAAATGTGTTTCGAATTGCATCATCTGCAGAAGGTAGAAACAAAACACCTCCCAATTCAATTCCAACATGGCGAACAGCTTGATTAGCGAAAAGCCTCCAAAGTGAATGATCCAAAAATAAAGGTTTGAAGCCAGATATAAATTCGTCTATCCGCATGAACTCGTTTACAATTTTCCGCAATCTTGCTTTAACAAGCTCTCTATCTGCTGAATGGGTTAGAATCTCATTTTCTAACAGGTGCAATTGCCTTGCATACTCTTCAGAATTTCGAAAGTTTCGCACTTCGGAACGGGTTAATTCTTGGATGCTTGCTAAAATTACACGCAAACCCGCCGTTTTAGCAAGAAACCGCACCGTCGCCCCGTCTTGCCGAAGTCCGTTTAAAACTTCACCAATTACTCTTCCGTCGTTATCTCTCGTTGACTCACTTGCATTGCTCATGACAAGAACGGGTAATTTCTTTTCCTTTTCTAAAATTCTTGCTGCCACCTCATGTCCCCATATTCCAGGCAGCTGGACGTCAGTAATCACAAGATTAAAAGCACTCTTTTTTTGCTCTGGCTCAAATAAATTAAGAGCGGTTTCGCCATCGCTGGCTTCCACCACTTCATATTCAGCTTCTCTAAGAACTCCAGCAATAATCCTTCTGAATTTATCGTTATCTTCGACTAAAAGAATTTTCGTCCGCACCTCGGCGCGAGAATTGGTGACCTTAATGGGCTGCAGAGTTACGTGAGGAGGTTTAGTTTTCCTATCCACGACAACTTTGAATTCTCTAAGATGAACTGCTTGAATAACTAAAGCTAGAAGACTAGGATTTGTTCTCAAACTAAATTCTCCGCCTCCAGGTTCATAGCGAGGTTTGGTAAGTTCGCGTAGAAGTCGAATAAGAATCCTTAAATTGTTATCAAGATTTCCTTCTTCGGCACCACTTAAATTCGCTATGGTAGGAAATACCGAAGAAAATAAATCAGAAGAATGATCAACTGGGAAATAGAAATCATCCAAATTGGATGCTATTGCTTTAGCCAACATCAGCAAACTAAATTTAAAACCTGCTGGAGCGGTACTCGCCTTCGCAAACGCAGGAACTGTATAAAGCAGAATTGGAGATGGATTTTTCGCCAAATCTTTTGCTAATTTCAAGCCTAGTGAGAAATGATATGGATTAGAAATCTTTTGAACGGCCAAAGGAAGATCTCTGCCCAAAATGATTCCATAAGCTTCTCGATTCAAATCGGGCTTTTCTTCAATAAGCGTATTAACAACTGCATAAACTTGCCTTAATAAAGATTTCTGAATTGATTCTGAATATCCAGATTCTTTGAAAGCACGTTTTAGAGGACCCCATAATCCATACGTGACAAATCGAGCTTTGGTAGATAAACCTTCTCCTTTAATTTGTAATGATGCTGATGCTTTGTTATCACTCCGCACCTCCGCCCTTCGACTACCGCTCAGGGCTACGGGCTGAGCAAGCCGCACTTCTGAACGTGGCGGCGCGTCGAAGCTCTCCGCGCGGCCACTGTTAAAACGTAAGTTTAATGACTTCGCTATGTAATCCCCGTGCCACCTTTCGTAAGGTAAGATTCGGTAGTTGTTGCCAGCTTCTACTGCTCCTCGATCAATAGCAAAAGAAGGACTTAGAATTTCTGATTCATGAAATCCAATACCCGAATGGAGAGTTGTTCTCTCCACTAAAACTTTAATTGCAAAGTCGAGCAAAAGATCCATGACGCGTGGAAGTTTTGGGGTACTTCCACCATTGTCAAAATGAACCGCCGCCTGAGATAGGTAAGGCCGATAGGTATAGTTATTATTCTTGTCAACGCCGTTAATGATGAAACCAAGTGAAATAAAACCTTCGAATCGCCATTGATCATCTTTTTTTGAGAACAAGCCATAGGTGACGCTTTGCTTGCCCAGGTTCATGCGTAACGAGTTTAGAAGCCAATAATAATTAGAATAGGGGTGTCGTTCTAGATAAGGAAGACGAACAAAAATTCTACTTATTTCAATACCCCACTTAATCAACAAATCTTTGAGTTTTTTCTCATTCAAACCACGAACGAAAAAGCGCGTACCTTCTTCTTGTTGCGATTTATGGAATACTTCGTCGCCAAAATACTGACGAATTTCTTCCTTGGAAAGCTCGACATCTAAATTCTCAGTCATAATTAAAGGGCGCGCAGCTTCCCAAAGCTCCTTCTCCAAGGGGAAAGGGGGTGATTTCGTAATCAACTTGTCATGGAATGGAGAAACAGGCCGTGTTTGATACAATTCATGTTGGGAAATTAATCTCAAGAGTTTTGTTAACGCTCTATTCTGAATTTGCCTGATTCGTTCACGAGTCACATGAAACTGAGCGCCGACCTCCTCTAAGGTGTGAGGTTTACTAACGCCAAGGCCAAACCGTAATTTAATCACTTCTTGCTCGTGAGCATCCAGCATTGAAACGAGCGAATTGAGGATTTGATGAGCCTCCTTCGTTTCCAACGCTTGACGAGGAGTTAGAAAGTGACTTTCTGCTTTCAACCCATTCTCAAGCGTTTCTTTTGTTTGTTCCTGGCTGGGTTTCTTTCTTCCAAAGATATTAAGATCGATTCCTTCTCGAGCAAGCGCTTCGAGGTGGCGGCCAATTGTTGTTTTATCGACATTTAATTCCTTCGCAAGCTCACTCTGGGAAGGGCTCCGTTCCAATTCCGATTCCAGCCATGCATGAGTTTGGATCAAAATGTCATCGTTAAGTCGGTACACCTTTCTTTTCAGAAACGTCTCGAGCCTGATTCCCTTTTTGGCAAGTTTTTTAAGGTAGTTACGATAAACGGTTTGCGGGCTTAATTTCGCCGCTTTTGCTAACTCTATACCTGTTGGTTTTCGTTTAAGTTTCCTCTCGAGCCTATTGTAAATTGAAATGAAGGCTTCATCTTGTTTCTGCTTCAACATCCTAAGTTCAACCTCTTTCTGAGTAGGTTTTCGCTTAAGTTGCTTCTTAAGTTGTCTATAAGCCAAAACAAAGGCTCTTTTGCTTACTTTGCTCCGTACCTCTGCCCGAACGGGTGTGGCAATGGTAAATTTAATGTCTCGCTTTAGGTTTTTCCAATCGACACTTTCCTGAAGTTTTCCCGGAATAACACCCCCCATGGCTTTGAATAATACATCCACATTGGCTCGATCAATTGCGTCAGTTAGAATAAAACGTTTTGCAGAAATCAAGCGTTTAGGGTTCGAAGGATCCCGTATGGGATTTCGACGCTCCACTTTAAATCCATTCTTAGGTCGATCAGCCAGATGTTTAAATTCAAAGACGGGAACGGCTTTAAAAAATTCGTACCAACTTTTGTTACGGAAGCCATTCATGTGCTCGTTCATCCACCGATTCAATTGGGGTACCACGGTATTTTGGATGATGTCTGCTTTGCTCCGCACCTCCGCGCGGCGCGGCTGTAAACTAGCAAAGTAAATAGCCATTCTAAATTCGTGATCAGTGTTGTCGTATCTAAACCTGGGACTTATCTCAAAATTAAATACAGCGTGATTGAATTTCTGAAAAGCGGTTTCTATCTCACTTGGCTGTAGTCGATTAACGGGTATATTGTGTTTTCGTAGAAACTGGTCCTCCTCTGCCATGTAAGGATAATCGGCAATCAAAATCGATCCAGAAAAAGGCTTTAAATAGAGTTTGGCTTGATCAACAACATTCAATCCTATTGTTCCTATAGCCTCTGAAATCAAAACGAGATCGTACGACTGCTTCTGAATAGAAATTGAACTAAGTTGACGCGCATCAGCTGGAACAGTGTTAATCCCCTTCTGTTGGATTATCTTTATGAACTCGGGATCAAACTCAACCGCCGTTACCTGATGTCCACTATTCTGGAGTGCAAGTTCTAGATCACCTCTTCCGGACGCTAAAGAAATAATATTGAGACCCGTTCCTAATTGACCGATCCGATTCACTAACCACTGCCGATAAGATGTACTGTTTGACGCGTAACTTAAAAACCGTTGTCCCCATTCAGTGGCGTTATGTTTTCTCACTTCATCTAAATTTACCCCTTTCCATACCTCAACCTCACGGGGTTTTCGATGGCTTATGAGTTTTTGAAGGAGTATAGAGAATTTTGTTAGGGGCTTCGTGCTTCGAAACTTTGTGTCGATTTCGCTCAGATATTCTTTTGGAGGAGCTTTATTGATGATGCCTGGGACTTCGAAGGTAGTTGTTCCTTTTCGGCCTGTGATGCGGTTGGTGGTTAACCGCGTGGGCCATTTGAACCCTTGAATCATCTTGAGGATCGCTTCAGCACGCTCTCGTCTTTCGCCACTGTAAGGACGAGGATCTACTCGTTTCAGAAGATCTTCAAGCTCTTGATCTGCGTATTTTCTTATTATTTCTTCTGGAGCGTTCTGTGCTATCTTTTCCATCATTTCAAAACGTCCGGGATATGTGTCTAATATCCAATCTAAGTAATCATCTAGTCGATTCTGCAACGTAGCAAATTGGAGCTCAGCAAGTATGGCAATATCATCACTCCCAGCTGAAGATATACCTTCACTCTCAACTGAAAATATTGATTCCACATATTCATGTACAGCAGCCATGTCACGATACTCCGTTGGGAACAAATCGCGATCAACAAAGAGGTAATGAGGACCTTTCAATTTACTAAAGGAAACGAAGGCGCCACCCATCGATTTTACCCAATCTTTAAACCGAGATCTGTCCCGGCGCGCGAGCTTTTTATAATCACTTTTCTTAAGCAAAGCATAGGTAAATTTTAAACCGTTTTGATCAAACTCTACTTTTTCTGCCACTTGATCATAAAGGTAAGGCGCTACCCTTTCTATCAATTCGAATATGGACTCAAAACGTGGGTTCCGCACCTCCGCGCGGCTGAAGTTTGTTGTAACAAGTTGAGAAGCTCCAAAAAATTGATTGACAAAAGATAAATTTATTATTATATTATTTACATATTCAGTATTGCCTATGAAAACACTATTTGGACCGAAACGCCGGAAAGCACTAAGCCAAACATTTCTGAACATATTCACCCTGCTGGTACCTAGCGCTATTGCGTCAGAATTCTTCATCAAGTTCACAATTCCCTCTAGAATTGGTATTTGGTGTTTCGTAATCTTCGTGCTACTATTTGGATGGTTGCTAATACCTGAAGACTTAGGAAACGGAAAAGAGGTGTAAAATGTTCGGATTTTTTGCCATAGGAACGATTTCGTTAGTGCTTCTAATCCTTTTTCTGATCGATCAGCGAAAGCAGCGCCGGCGCCATTCTTAATTTTCTCTTCACTTTCCGCCTGTTGAGTTATCCGCATCGAACGAAGTAAGACCCCAATCTCACGCAAATCATTTAAAACTGTCCGTGCCGCATAAGATGATGCTGCGTTTTTCAAATATTTAGTTTGAAAATCTTCAATCGTGGCGCGCTTGCCGGCAATACGGGCAAAGTAGCGGTCGTAAATGTTTTGATCTGAAATTTGTGGAGTAACTAAAACAAAAGGGATCCTGTTTTTTCTTAATTGTTCGATAATCCCTGGAGAGTGGAAACCTCCTGTCACTAAAAATGCTCTTTTAACTCCTTTGGTTTCCAAAATACTTTTGACATTCCCAAAAAGCTTTTGATCGCGCTCTTGAGCGGATTTGTAAAATGCTTCTGCAGATTCAATTGCGTGGGAACTAAGATTTCTTTTTTCTACATATTTTGAAATAAACTTCCGGTTGTTCAGGAAGTATTCAAAATCAGCGGGCGTAGCTTCAAGTGACACCAACGCTTTAAGTGTTTTGAGAACCTGCGCTTCATAATCGAGCACTCGTTCTTTTTTATTCTGGAAGAGTTTCTCTTTAACCTCTACTTTCAACAAATCAAGCTCCGAAAAAAGTCTTTTGGAATCGATTGTTTTCTGAATCTCAAAAAAGCGTTCTGCTCTGCCTCCTTCCATTTCAAGCAAGATTAAATCGATAAATTTCTCGATCTCCAAATACTTCCAGCGGTTAATATGCAAGTTCCGTGCTTGATTGGCAACGAGGCTCACCAGAGCGATGAGTTCCTGCTTCTCTTCAAATTTAGAAATGAGCTCTTCAAAATGAAGAAGCTCTTTGTTAAAAATCTTTTTTTGCTGATCGCGGTTGCGTTCAATGAGAGGCTTGAGTGAGGCGAGAAATGATTTGGCCTGAGATTCTGTTTCAATAAAATGTTTTCCGCCTGCTTCATAGGCAGCCTGATCTTCAATTCCAAAGAAACGGTATGTTCTTGACCCAATGATGGCTTCACGTTCAATCCCGGAAAGCACCGCTTCTTCCATCCAAAAGTGCGTAACGGAATTTTTAATCTTTTGATCGGGAAAGTTTCTGAGCTCAGTTAAATCCGCTTCTCCAGAGCCGCCTTCTTTCAGGATCGCTTCTATCTTTAGTTTCTTACCAATGTCATCTGCGATCTTAGCAATATTGTCTTGGGCGCCGAGATTGGCATGAGCGTCTTGAAGATAGACAATGAAAGGAGAATCGGAAGTTGCACCTTCAGGCAGAAAGATTTCTTCGATGCGCCCTAGGTTTTGGGGGAGAGAAAGTTTCTTGAGTTCGCTAAACGGATGGGTTCCTACACCGGCTGATTGAGAACCGAAACTTGGATTAGACCAAGCAACGGTTGTTGCCGTGAAGCATAGCAGAACAAAAAAAGATATAGTTTTCCAGAATAGACGTTCTGTCCTTCGTTTTAACTGCAATCTCCCACCTCTGGGACAAAAAACGTTCAGCTGCCAGAAACAGCTAAATCGTCACTACAAATAAAAGAAGTTAAAATGACTTTTTAAAACAATGTGATTAAGTTGTAAAGATCGATTCCTTACTTGGTTACCTCTTATTTTTTATCCCTAAAAAAGTGGCAGGAATGTAATTACGTAAAGTATACCCGACGATAAGCAGATTTTCAAGGGGCTGGGCGAAAAAGTAAGAGTTGTAACCTATTTAAAATAAAAGAGTTATAGAAATATATCAGACTAGGTAAATAGAGAAATAAGGTCGAGGCCATTTCTAAGCTTTGAGGCTGCTTCAAGTTACTCGCCATTACAAGTCGCCAATATGGTTTCAAACTCGCTTTGAGAATAGGAATATGCTAAACTACCGCTTTTTCAAGGAGTCCAAATGCCCGTCCCAGCACTACCTAAGAGTCGAAAGATAAACTTTCATCAAAGTGCTGGGACTGTCATGATTTCCAATAAATTAAATATCTCAGTTACTTTATAAAATAAATGAAAATCATGGCCGATAAATTGAATAAACGTAGCTGCGTTATTACCGAAGGGCCTTCCCGCGCACCCTCCCGCGCCATGCTCAAATCTATGGGGCTGACTGATGAAGACATCAACCGTCCAATGGTTGGCATCGCCAATACTTGGATCGAAACGATGCCCTGCAATTTTCATCTCAGGAGACTTTCAGAAAAAATAAAGGAAGGTGTTCGCGCTGCTGGCGGCACACCGATCGAATTCAACACAATCGCCATTTCCGACGGAATTACAATGGGAACAGAAGGCATGAAAACTTCGCTTGTGAGCCGCGAAGTAATAGCTGATTCGATTGAACTAGTCGGGCGTGGTCATTATTTTGACGCGATCGTTGCCATTTCCGGATGTGATAAAACCATTCCGGGGACTGTGATGGCGCTTTGCAGGCTCAATGTACCGAGCCTTATGATTTATGGCGGCTCGATGGCACCGGGAAAGTTTCAGGGTAAAGATGTCACGATTCAAGATGTGTTTGAAGGCGTTGGAAAATTTGCAGCGGGGAAAATGACAGAAGATGAACTGCATGAACTCGAAAACCATGCCTGTCCTGCTGCAGGTGCTTGTGGTGGACAATTTACTGCTAACACCATGGCTGCCGCATTCACAGCGCTCGGCATTTCTCCTATGGGAATGAACGATATTCCCGCAATGGACCCCAAAAAAGATGAAGTCTGCATTGAGGCCGGAAAACTAGTGATGGAACTTCTCAAAAAAGACATCCGCCCATCGAAAATCATCACGCGTGAATCGCTTGAAAACGCGATTGCTGCCGTTTGTATGACAGGTGGTTCTACCAATTCGGTTTTGCACCTCCTTGCTATCGCTAAGGAAATAGGTGTTAAACTTTCCATAAACGATTTCGATAAAGTCAGCAAAAAAACGCCTCTTCTTGGAGATTTAAAACCAGGTGGACGTTTCGTGGCAACAGATCTTTATAAAGCAGGCGGTGTGCGAGTTGTTATAAAAAGGCTCTTGGATGCTCAGATTCTTAATTCAAAATGTTTAACCGTCACCGGGAAAACAATCGGTGAAGAAGCCAGTACCGCAAAAGAAACAACCGGCCAGAAAGTGGTTCGCTCATTGAGTAATCCCTTAAAACCTACCGGCGGTTTGGTCATTCTCAAAGGCAATTTAGCACCGGAAGGTTGTGTCCTAAAGGTGGCAGGTGAGAAACGTTTGAATTTCACGGGGCCAGCTTGCGTTTTTGATTGCGAAGAAGATGCGTTTAAAGCGGTGAAAAATCAAAAAATAAAATCAGGCGACGTTGTGGTGATTCGCTATGAAGGGCCGAAAGGCGGGCCTGGAATGCGTGAGATGCTGGGAGTAACAGGCGCTCTTGTGGGGGAAGGATTGGGAGAATCCGTTGCGTTGCTTACGGACGGGCGATTTTCCGGTGCTACGCATGGTTTGATGGCTGGCCATGTGGCGCCCGAAGCGGTGGACCGCGGACCGATTGCAATTTTAAAAAATGGCGACCAAATTTCATTTGATATCCCGAAACGCCGCTTGGACGTTGCGCTTACGCAAGCGGAAATCAAAAAACGTTTTAAGAATTGGAAATTACCTAAACCTCGTTATACCTCAGGCGTCATGGCCAAATATGCCCGCCTCGTTTCTTCGGCTTCCAAAGGTGCGGTAACCGGTTAATGCAATGCGCTTTGATGCCATTGTATTCGATATCGATAACGTTTTAGTCGATACGCGTGCATCTTACACCGATTGCATTTGTAAAACGGTTGAAACTTACCTCGAAACAATCCTGAAATTCCGGTCCTCGCGCACGCCTCTCCTCACCCGTCAAGATGTGGAAACGTTCAAATCCCTGGGCGGGTTCAATGACGACTGGGATACCTGTTACGGATTTTTGCTTTATTTTCTTACAAAGAAGGTAAGCAAACCTGCCGTTCATGAACTTGCAAAACAGAAAAATATCTCCCAAGTAGTACAAAGCATAAAATCGAAACCCTTGGGCGTAAACGGCGCTGAAAAACTTTGGGGAAAGCAAAAAATAGTTTCGCTTAAAAAAATTGAAGAGATTTTTCAGCGGTTTTATTTGGGTGAGTTTGTGTGGAATGAAAAACTTCTGATTCCAAAATCATTCCTGAAAAACTTAAAACGTATTGGGCTCAAAATCGGAATTGTGACTGGGCGCAACCGGGAAGAAGCGAGTTTTGCCCTCCGTAGGTTTCAAATCGATTCTCTTGTTGATGCGATGATCACAACAGATGAAACGCCTAAAAATCTTAAGAAACCGCACCCATACGGTTTGTTAAAAATTGCCGTGAAACTGGGTCGAAACTTGCGCTATCTTTACGTCGGGGATTTGCCTGATGATATTTTGGCAGCACGGCGGGCCAAAGGAAAAATGAAAATTGCTTCTTGTGGGTTTCTTGCTGCATCAATTGTGCCTAAAAAAATGAAAAGGGAACTTAAAAAAATAAAGGCAGACTATGTGTGTGAAAAGCCAAAAGAACTGTTAAGAATAATTCTTCGTTAATCTGCCCATTCGCCGTTAATCTTAATTCTCATCCGCCTGACACCCCATTTCAAAGCCGTCTTGTGCCCCCCAAAAGAATCGGGAATAAAAACGTCGAGGTGTTTGCCTTTGATTTTTCCGCCGCGATCTTCCACGCGAAAATTTCGCCTTCCATGCAACAACTTGGATACGGCACCCCAATCCTGTAACCAGAGAGGGACAAGTTCTATTTTGGTTCCAAATCGAACAGAGGGATCTGCGGCTATTCCGCCCCAATAAATGGGTTTACCATCGGCAAATTTCCCATCGTAATACTTTGCGATGTTGATACAGATCGGGCAATTGTCATAAGCGGTTATGGTATAAAGATGTCTTCCCCAAAAGGCGTAGTAGATACTCCAAAGCGCAATGGTAAGAAAAGCGTAGGCAAGAATTGCTCGTATGAAACTAGCGCCCAGAGACTGATTATGATTGGCCAAGTTTGGGTGAGGGTGAAAGTGAAATTAAACTGAAAATGATTCGCCGCAACCGCAGGTTTTTTTCGCTTGGGGATTCAAGAATTTAAATCCCCGCCCTTCAAGGCCATCTACAAAATCAAGCATCGTCGCGTCCAAATAGAGATCGCTTTTGGGGTCCACGAGCACCTTGATCCCTTCGATTTGCTGAACGTGATCGCCCGGACGCTCTTGATCAAAACCAAGCTTATAGGAAAGGCCTGAGCATCCGCCCCCTTGAACTCCAACTCGAAGGCCAAACTCCGGTTTTCCCTGTTTTTCTAAAAGGCGTTTCGCCTCGGCTGCTGCGTTTTGAGTAACTGTGATCATCTTGAATCTCCTTTATAATTATACCAGAGAAACTATGCTTTTCCTACCGCCGCTTTCGAATAGATGGGCGACTGTGCCCGAAGCCGCTTGACGACCTTTACAACCCGGTCAATCGCATAATTGACTTCCTCTTCTGTATTAAATCGGCCTAATCCGAAACGAATTGAGGTATGGGCGAGTTCTTCCCCGACTCCCAAAGCTTTCAATACATAAGAAGGTTCCAAATTGGCAGATGTACAGGCAGAACCTGAAGAAACCGCGACTTCTTCGCTAATTTCGTTAAGAAGTGACTCACCCTCTACAAATCGAAAGCTCATGTTGAGATTTCCAGGTAATCTTTTTTCCAAACTTCCGTTGATGTGAATATCGCCTAGCTTTTCCGTAATTCCTTTTCTAAGTTTCTCGCGTAAATAAAGAATGCGTCTGGCTTCTCCATCCATTTCACGTTCACATATTTCAGCGGCTTTTCCAAAACCCATAATTGCCGGCACATTGAGAGTTCCTGACCTTAAACTATCTTCATGACCACCGCCATGAATCTGAGGCACAAGCCTCACGCGTGGATTCCGTTTTCTCACATAAAGTGCTCCGATCCCTTTAGGCCCATAAATTTTATGAGCTGAAATGCTTATCAAATCCATTCCCATAGCTTGAACGTCTACGGGAATTTTTCCAACTGCTTGAACAGCATCGCAATGAAAGAAAATGCCTCGTTCTTTTGCAATTTTCCCAATCTCTCTGACAGGCTGCAGGACTCCGACTTCGTTATTTGCATACATAACAGAAATCAAAATAGTTTTCGGTGTAATTGCTCTTTGGAGATCTTCTAAACTAATCAACCCTTCGTTATTCACGGCAAGATAAGTGATTTGAAAACCTGCCGTTTCCAAAAACTTGCACGTGTCGAGAATTGATTTATGTTCAATCGTGGTAGTGATGATGTGATTGCCTTTGTCGCGATACATTTCGGCAATGCCTTTGATCGCGAGATTGTTGGACTCAGTCGCACCGCTTGTGAACACAATTTCTTCTGCCTGAGCATGAATCAAATGGGCAATTTTTACGCGCGCTTCTTCTACTGCTTCACGTGCATGCTCGCCAAAGGCATGGCTTTTGCTTGCTGCATTTCCAAATTCTTCCTTGTAATAAGGAAGCATAGCTTCAAGCGCACGCGGATCAACCGGCGTCGTTGATTGATTGTCCATATAAATCGGAAGTTTCATAAAACTAACCGCCTTCTTTACAACATGCCGAGTTTGAGCTTCGCAGCATCTGACATTTTGCTTTGATCCCAAGTCGGTTCCCACACAAGTTCCACATTTACTTCGCCAACGTTAGGCAAGCGCGCAATTTTTTCCTGAGCGTCTCGTCTGAGGGCATCTCCCATTCCACAACCCGGAGCTGTCAGCGTCATTTTTATATCCACTTTATAGCTGCCTTCCGGCTGGGTTAACGGCGCAACTTTACATTCATAAATGAGGCCAAGCTCAACAATATTAATCGGAATTTCTGGATCGTAACAGGTACGCAGCTGATCCCAGACCAATTCTTCAAGCGATTTTTCTTTACCGGCTTCTTCGGGGTTTGGAGCAGAAGAAATTTTGTCTTTTCCCAACGCGTCTCCATCGTCTCCTGCAATGCGTGCCATATTGCCATCCATGGTCATTACCGTGTAAGTTCCGCCGAGCGATTGAGTGATTTTTACCTCAGTCCCTTCTGGAAGTTTCATTTTGCTTCCGCTTGGAATCTGGATTGCGTCGCAATCGCGGCTTAACTTAATGGGTTCATCAGAAGGTATATAAGTTCTCATTCGGTACAAACGGTTTTACCATTCGCCTCCATACCAGCGTGGAGCGCATGCCACGCAAGTGTTGCGCATTTAACACGTACGGGGAACTCGGAAACTCCTGAAAATACAGACAATTTTCCGAGCTTCGTTTGATTCAGCTTAGCGCTTGCTTCACCTGAAAGCATTTTGTGAAACTCACCAAAAATTTCTTTCGCTTCAGCAACTGTTTTGCCCTTGACACTTGTTGTCATCATCGAGGCAGACGCTTTTGAAATCGCGCATCCAGAACCTTGAAAACCAATATCTTTAATGGTGTTCCCTTGGATATCCAGATAAAGTTTAAACTTATCGCCGCAAAGCGGATTAAATCCTTCGGCTGTATGATTGGCATGTTCCAACGCTTGGAAATTGCGCGGCTTTTTACTGTGTTCCAAAATCAACTCCTGATAAAGTTCGCGAAGTTCAGAGGAAACCATTATTTGAATACCTCCAAAACATTATGAATGCCTTCGACTAAGCGATCAATTTCCTCTTTGGTATTGTAGAAAGCAAACGAGGCTCTTGCCGTAGCTGGAACATTGAACCGTTCCATAATCGGCATTGCACAGTGATGTCCTGCTCGAATAGCAATTCCCGCTTGATCCAGGATGGTGCCAATGTCGTGAGCGTGGACACCCTCTAAAACAAAAGACACGATGCTTGCTTTTTCCATAGCTGTTCCGATAATTCGTAAACCTTTAATCTCAGAAAGCGCTTCTGTTGCATAAGTTAAAAGCTCATGCTCATAAGCTGCTATTTTTCCCAAACCAATTTTACTCACGTAATCAATCGCGGCACCAAGTCCGATTACCCCTGCAATATGCGGTGTTCCGGCTTCAAATTTAAAAGGTAACTTGTTGTAGGTTGTCTTTTCGAATGTGACGGAACCGATCATGTCACCGCCCCCCTGATAAGGCGGCATTTTCTCTAAGAGCTCATTTTTTCCGTAAAGGACACCGATGCCCGTCGGACCAAAAATTTTATGTCCCGAAAACACGAAGAAATCACAATTAAGATCTTGAACATCCACAGAAATATGAGGAGCCGATTGGGCTCCATCAATAAGAACGAGCGCACCAACGTTATGCGCCATTCTAATCAGTTGTTTAACCGGATTGATGGTTCCGAGCGCATTTGAAATATGAGAAAAAGAAACAAATTTTGTTTTTTTGCTTAAGAGTTTCTCGTATTCGCCCAGCAACAATTCTCCGGCATCGTTAATCGGAGCGACTCGGAGCTTTGCGCCAATTTGTCCGCATAAAATCTGCCACGGAACGATATTGGAGTGGTGCTCCATCGCAGTAATAATGATTTCATCGCCTGATTTAAGAAAAGTACGCCCGTAACTTTGGGCAACTAAATTAATTCCTTCTGTAGCCCCGCGAACGAAAATGATCTCGCGAGATTCTTTGGCATTCAGAAACTTTTGAATCGCCACTCGCGCATCATCATAAGCATCGGTCGCCTGTTGGCTCAAGTAATGAATCCCGCGGTGAATATTGGCATTTTCTTTAGAGTAATATTGACTGATCGTATCAATCACAGTTTGAGGTTTTTGAGTCGTTGCGGCATTGTCCAAATAAACAAGCGGTTTCCCATACACCTTCTGCGCCAAAATCGGGAAGTCTTTCCTGTATTTTTGAACGTCAAAAGGAGTGCGTTCTTTTTTTCTCTGTTCTAACACTGCGCTTCGCTTGCTTTCGTTTACCATATTAATACCTCACAGCTGACAATGCTTCAATCTTTACAAGCAACTCGGAATTAAGTGCCGCGCGGAGAGGTTCGATTTTAATGCGTTCAATCACTTCGTTTGCAAATCCATAGGAAAGAAGCTTGCGTGCCGCTTCTTCATTGATTCCGCGTGTTTTAAGATAAAAAACAGCTGCCTCATCCAGTTGTCCGACTGCTGCGCCGTGCGTACATTTCACATCGTCATTCAATATCTCAAGCTGAGGTTTAGTATCTACCGTTGCTTCTTCAGAAAGAAGCAAGTTCTTATTTGTCTGCTCCGCATCGGTTCGAATGGAATTTTTATGCACAAAAACTTTTCCGCTAAAAACAGCTGTGGCTTTACCTCCTACAATCCCTTTATAAACCTGGCGGCTCTTTCCACGCGGTTTAGAGTGATCGATCAATGTTGTATTGTCGATGTGCTGTTTCCCGCCCGCAAGATAAAGACCATTTAACTCACATTCAGCGTCCTCAGCACCGAGTACCACATTGAGATTGTTCCTCGCAAGAGCTGCATCCATCGCAATCGAAAAAGACGAAAACTTACTGTTTCGTTCTTGATGAACTTGAGTCGTTCCAATATGAAACGCGCTCTCGTTTTCTTTTTGAATTTTGTAATGATCAACGGAAGCGCCTTCCGCCAAAGCAATTTCTGTAACCGCGTTGGTAAAATAATTTCCGCTATTTAAAGACACGTAACTTTCAATAATGGTGGCTTTGCTGTTTTTCCCAGCGACAATCAAAGCCCTAGGATAAGTCACGATGTTTTGATCTTGTGAGTGCGAAACAAAAAGCAAATGAATTGGTTCTCTAACCACTTTTCCTTCTGGCAAATAGATGAAAGCACCGTCATAAAGAAAAGCGGTGTTGAGCGCGGTAAAGGCATTTCGATCATAAAGAGCATAATGCGTAAGGTAGGGCTCAATCAACTTCGGATCCGTGGTTAACATGGGTTCCAAATTCCCTACTTTTAAACCATTTTTAGAAAAAGCAATGGACGACAATTCTTTTGAGTAAACGCCGTTTACAAAAACAAGCCTCGGCCAGCTCTCCTGGTCAAAAAGAAAGGGGTTAATTTTTTCTAGAGAAAGGTTTGAAGGCGTAAAACCAAAATCGAATTTGAACGCTGTTTCCGCAATAGGGTTTACGTTTGTATACTTCCAGCTTTCTTCCCGCATCGTTGGAAATCCGAGATTTGAAAAGCGGGCGATGGCTAATTTCCGAGTTTGGTGAATCCAAGCAGGAGTTTTTTGATCCGCATTTTTCTCAAACGTCTCAAATGCGGCGAGATAAATTTCCTTTTTGCTCTTGGATTTGGCGGTTTGAACTTCTGTCATAAATGCCACCTCTTTACCTTACGGATCCTCGAGCGGCTTCGGGCTCTACCTTAACCCAATCGTATCCTTTTTCTTCAAGGCGAAAGGCTAAGTCTTTCCCGCCGGATTTCACAATACGTCCATCCACGAGCACATGAACATAATCCGGGACAATGTAATTCAGCAGTCTTTGATAATGGGTCACGACGAGAAAAGCTCGGTCCGGCGTTTTAAGTTTATTAACACCTTCGGCCACAATTCTTAAAGCATCGATATCAAGACCGGAATCTGTTTCGTCCAAAATGGCAAGCGTGGGTTCAAGCACTTCCATTTGAAGTACTTCATTGCGTTTTTTCTCACCGCCTGAAAATCCATCATTCACCGGCCGGTTGATGAAACTTGTATCCATTTCAACGATTTTCATTTTCTCTTTTAAAAGTTCAAGAAAATCAACGGCATCAATCTCATCGAGGCCTTTATGAGACCGGATATCATTAAGTGCCGCTTTTAAAAAATAGGCATTGCTAACGCCCGGGATCTCTACAGGATATTGAAAAGCAAGAAAAACCCCTTCGCGCGCTCGGAGTTCTGGGCTCATTTGAAGAAGATTTTTCCCTTGGTAAATCACTTCGCCTTTCGTTACGGTATAATTTTCATTTCCAGCTAATACTTGAGTCAGCGTGCTTTTCCCGGATCCGTTGGGACCCATAATGGCATGTACTTCACCCGCATTGATTTTCAGATCAATCCCTTTAAGGATTTCTTTTCCTTCTATCGCGACATGCAAATTCTTAATCTCTAACATTTCCCTTTTCTCCAATTTTCTTAACCAACAGCGCCTTCGAGGCTCACACTTAAAAGCTTGGAAGCCTCAACGGCAAATTCCATCGGTAAATTTTTAAATACTTCCTTACAAAAACCATTAATGATCATGGAAACGGCATTTTCGGGGGAAATCCCGCGCTGTTTACAGTAGAACAGCTGGTCTTCGCTGATCTTTGAAGTAGAAGCTTCATGTTCCACTTTTGCCGTTTTATTTTTCACTTCAATATAGGGGAACGTGTTAGCACTGCACTGATCACCCAAAAGAAGCGAATCGCACTGGGTATAGTTTCTTGCCTTTTCCGCTTTAGGTTGAACTTTTACGAGGCCGCGGTACGTATTATTCCCGTGTCCCGCAGAAATTCCTTTAGAAATAATGGTGCTTTTCGTATTTTTCCCAATGTGGATCATCTTCGTGCCCGTATCCGCTTGCTGGTAATTATTCGTAAGCGCTACAGAATAGAATTCTCCGATTGTGTTGTCGCCTTGCAAAATCACGCTCGGATATTTCCAAGTGATGGATGACCCTGTTTCCACTTGAGTCCATGAAATTTTGGAATTGTTTCCTGCACATTTCCCACGTTTCGTTACAAAATTATAAATGCCGCCTTTACCCTGTTTATCCCCTGCATACCAATTTTGAACTGTGGAATATTTAATTTGAGCACCTTCAAGCGCAACAAGTTCGACAACCGCAGCGTGTAATTGATTCTTGTCACGAATCGGAGCGGTGCATCCTTCCAAATAGCTCACGTAACTTCCTTCTTCCGCAATAATCAACGTGCGCTCGAACTGGCCCGTATCAGCACTATTGATTCGGAAGTAAGTGGAAAGTTCCATCGGACAACGCATGCCTTTTGGAATATAACAAAAGGAACCGTCGCTGAAGACAGCTGAATTCAAAGCCGCATAAAAATTATCTCCATAAGGAACTACGGAGCCCATGTACTGTTTTATAAGATCAGGATGATTGTGAACGGCTTCTGAGAAGGAGCAAAAAATAATTCCAAGTTTGGCCAGTTTGTCTTTAAAAGTCGTCGCTACGGAAACGCTATCGAAGACTGCGTCTACCGCGACTCCTGCAAGACGTTTCTGTTCTTCAAGCGGGATTCCAAGTTTCGTATAAGTGTCGAGGAGTTCCTTGTCGACCTCTTCTAAATTTTTAGGGCCGTCTTTTTTCTGTTTGGGGGCTGAATAATAAATAATGTCCTGATAATCAATGGATGGATAGTGGACGTTTGGCCAAGTCGGCAGTTCCATCTTAAGCCAGCGCTTGTAAGCATTGAGGCGCCATTCCAACATAAAAGCAGGTTCTTTTTTCTTTTCAGAAATAAAACGGATGGTTTCTTCGCTTAACCCTCGAGGCGCGTTATCCGCTTCGATCTTGGTGACGAATCCCCATTTATATTCTCTATCGATTAACGTTTTTGCTTTATCTGCCATGATCAATACTCCTTACTACACTGCCGCCACCAAATTTTTAACTTGATGTTCTTCTTTGGCAATCGTCTCAAGCGTAACCGAACCGTAGAAATTATCTAAAAGCTCTTTAGTCCTCTGCCAAACCGGCCTGAGTCCGCACATGGAAAAATGCGTGCAGACAATTTTTTCGCGAATCACCGGATCACAAAAAACTCCAAAGGTATGGACATCAAAAGTAGAACCGCCTTCCAAAGCTTCTATAATCTCCTTTAAAGTAATTTGAGAAGCAGGCCGCGCCAAAGCATAACCTCCTTGTTTCCCTTGATGAGAAATCACAATATTGGCCGAACGAAGTTTCTGTAAAATTTTCTCGATATAAGCTGGGGAAAAATGTTCGGTTTTTACAATCTCCCGGATTGTGACCATATCAGCTGAGACATGTCTCGCCATATAAATCAAGCAAACAAGCCCATATTCGGTCTTTGTTGTAAACTTCATCTGAGCACCTTTCTTATTAAAGTATACTAAACCAGACTATTTTTGTCCAGTTTAATTTAATTTCTATAAACTGCTTAAAATAAACAACTTATGAATATAGTCCATCTTAAAATTGATACCAATAAAGAGGGACTCAAACTGGCTAGTTTTAACCTTTTTGTGCGGATTTTGAGAATAACAAGCTAATAATTTCCCAACGCTTCTTAAAATCGATTTCCGAAACAGCTGCCCGCGCACCCTGAGTGCTGAATTTTTGTTTCAATTCAACCCAAGATTTACAACCGGCATAATCAGGATCATTGGCGATAATAAAATACGGCGAAGGAAGTTCCAAGACCCTGACAGCAAGCACAAAAAGGCCTTTTTGCCGCCCAAAATGAAACCGTTGTTTAATCGCTTTCTCAGACCAAACATGGTACGGTTCGAGACGCGCCAAATCGTTTTCTTCCGTTAGATGAATAATGCCCACGGTCTGGACGTAATAACGAATGGGAGTTTTGCCAGAATTAGGTTTCGTTTGAATTGCTTGATCTAAATCATCATAAGCAATTGGTTTCAAATCTTCTTTATTCTGATGCTCGTAGGTGGGAAATAAGAAAAATTCATTGTGTTCGACTTGAAATTCACCGTTTTCTTCTCGAATACCGCCTTTGCGCAAAATGAGAATTTGTTTTCCTTGAGCAAGCGCATGGACAATGCTGGCCCATTCTTTGAATGCGATATTATTTTCTTTCTGCATTTTTTAAAGACCTCTCAAAATTTGCTCAATTGTTTCCGGAAGTTTCTTAATCAATTGAGATTTAGTAAAAATAAAGCGGCATCCATATTTTTCTGCCCGTTGGCGCACCGCTTCTTGAACATGCGAAATAAACACCACGATGGGAAACCTGGGGTTGGTTTCTATTATCTCGCTAATATGGCGAAAAATCCAATCTGAGTTTACCCCCGAAAGATCAATCACCATCATAAAGGCTGCAAAGGTTTTTACAAGTTGCGACAACTGCTCGCCTTGCGATGCGAAGTAAAGCTCGACGTTCCTGGATCGAGCAATCCCTTCAAGTTGTGATTGAAAGTATAAATCCTCAACGGAAGCTAAAATGCAGGGTTTTCTCATACCTCAATGCTGGCGTTTAAAACAAGCTTGTAGGAAAAGGGGAATCTTTCTTTGTGTTGACAGCGTCGTTCCAGGAAATTGGTATTTCATATTTTTTCCAATCGCGGTTTGAGATGAAATAAACGCGGTTCTCACGGCAGCCATAATCATAAATTTCTTTCGTGAGTTTAACATCATTCAAACAATAACGCTTCAACTCTTCCATTCTTCCCTGCTCATACAAATTAACGGCGTTCCATCCTTCGCCCGTTTTCGTAATTCCTAAAGTTGCCTGCGCGACACTATGGAGAGAGACGCGATGACCTCTGACCTTTTCGATCTCATCCATAATATCTAATACAGGTAAAGTCTCGATCGAAAGAAAAAGATACGGCGCTAAGACAGGAAGATCAAAACGCCTGATATTAAATCCAATCAAAAGTTCTGCCGATTTAAGCCGCTCCTCAAGAATTGAAAGTTCGGATTCTTCATAAATCCGGTACTCGTCATTTAAATAATCATAAATTCCTACCACCGAAACCTTCAATTTATGAAGGTTCTGGCGACCCACTTGATCAAATGTTTTTTGAGTTTCGAGATCGAGAACTAGATAATTTTGCGGCATTCGTAACCTCAATAATTCTTACAAGTTTCGCAAAGAGACGCTCGATTAGCAAGCAAAAAATAATGGGCTGGTTATCTTCTAATTTCTGTTGCAGTTTTTCTTCCCTTCAATATAATGACTCCACACAGCAATTAAGGAGATTTCAATGGCAAAAACGAAGGAATGGGCTTTAATTCTCGGCGCCTCAAGCGGCTTTGGAGAAGCTAACTCGCTTGAACTCGCACGACACGGTGTCAATATCTTCGGCGTTCATTTGGACCGCAAAACAACCCTTGCCAATGTAGACCGTATCGTAGGTGAAATTAAACGATCAGGCTGTGAAGCACAATTTTTTAACGTGAACGCTGCCGATGAAGCAAATATGGACGAGGTCATAGCTACCATTGAAAAAACCTTTCAAGAGCAGCCAGGATCACACTTAAGGGTTGTGCTTCATTCTCTTGCTTTTGGAACCTTAAAACCTTTTATCGCAGACAATCCCAATGATGCCATTACAAAAGCTCAAATGGACATGACGGTTGACGTCATGGCGCACAGCTTAGTTTACTGGGTCCAGCGACTTGTGCGCAAAAAACTTTTGGGAAAAGGTAGCCATATTTATGCTATGACAAGCGCCGGAAGTTCACGCGTTTGGAAAAGCTACGGTGCGGTTTCAGCAGCAAAAGCTTCTCTTGAATCACACATCAGACAACTCGCTTTAGAATTAGCTCCGTTGGGCGCTACTGCCAATGCTATTCTGGCGGGCGTTACGGATACACCGGCCTTAAGAAAAATCCCAGGGAATGAGTACATGATTGAAATGGCTGCAAAGAAAAATCCAAGCGGCCGCTGCACCACTCCTCAAGACGTGGCAAAAGCTATTGCAGCATTCTCAAACGGCGCTACAGGATGGATGACTGGAAATACCATCCGCGTTGACGGAGGCGAGAATATAGTTGAGTAAGATTTCTAAATTCGGTCTCGCAATTCGGTAAGAGAATGAATTCGAGCTTCAGGCGGGACGGAATTTCCGTTACCATTTCGGTCTAAAAGAAGCGCTCTAATCCCTAAACGATCCGCTCCAACAAAATCTTCCTCGTAAGTATCCCCAACATGGATGGCTTCTCCAGGTAAAACGCCGGCCTGCTTTAAAGCTTCTTTGAAGATTTTTGCTGAAGGTTTTGTTGCACCACAAACGCTTGAACTTAAAAGAAAATCGAAATATGGCTCAAGACCTAAATTTCGAACAAGGCGCGGAAGCCTTAAGTCCCAGTTTGAGACAACGCCGAGTGTAACTCCTTTTTTTCGAAGATAGGTAAGTACTTCCAAAACTTCCGGATAAATTTCCCATAAGTGCTTTTCCTCAAAAGAGCGATGGAGCACCGCAAAAAACTCATCGAAACGAGGAATGCCTCCGTGAGAATTGAAAACCTCCCGCACAAGGCTGTGCCACCAATCTCGTTCCTTCTTCTCATTTGTTTCTGCGCCTAACGAAGAAAGTCCTCCTCGCCTTTTCCAAGCAGAATGAAATTCAATTTCCAAAACTTTGGGGTCGCATTTAGCCCTAAAAGGGGAAGCTGTTTTCGCATAGATTTCGCCCACTGATGGGAAAGGGCGGAAAAGCGTCCCTCCGGCGTCAAAAAAAATAGCTCTAATTTTTTGCGGCATCTGGACTTTTTTGATTCGCTTTAATTTTCATTAAAGCTTCAGCAACTTCTTTATGGGTAAAAAAAGTTTTCTCGACCGGAATTTTGACAATATAAATGGCCTTAGGCATTGGTTTATAATCCAAATAATCAAGGCTCACCAAATCGCCTTTCTTAAGCTGGCTCAATTTCTTAAAATCTTTAAATCCTGCTCCGTCACCAACTTCAAATTCTGCTTCCTTGTATTCACCGGTTGCTGGAATCTCATAACCAACAACCAATTTCCTTTTCGCTTCATCCACATGGATAACGGTACCATCTATCTCTTGAGGGATTTCTTTGGAAAACAAGATCTTGTTCCCAGCAAGTAAGATGATTAGAAAAGCGAAAAATGCTATTGTTTTTGTAAAATCTAATTTTTTCATGACCTCACAATCAAACGTTTCCAATCTGAATTCTTCATCACGAGGCGAGCTACATAAGGGCAGGACGGAGCAACTTTAAGATGATTTTCTTCTGCGTACTTAAAACCAGCGGCTACTACTTGTTCGGCAAGCCCTTTTCCGCGGAGCGCCTCCGGAACAAAGGTATAGTGAAAATTTAAAACCTCTCCATCCTTTTCATAATGAAGGAGCGCTTTTCCTTCTGGAGTTTCAACGTAAAACTCTTGAGCTTGTGGGTCATGTTTCACATCATCCATCATTCTACATCCTTCCGCCTAAAAATAGGTGTCAAAGCATATGGTCGAAGCACTTCGGATCCGCCTTCTTCCCGATCCAAAAGACAAACTACTTGAACTACTTTAGCTCCCAAACTTTCTACAACTGAAATCGCGTTCAAAACCGATTTTCCAGTTGTCACGATATCTTCAACCATCAATACCTTCATGCCGGATTTTAAATCAGCGCCCTCTACTTGTTTTTGGAGCCCATATTGTTTCGGTTCCTTGCGGATCAAAAATACAGGAAGCTCTTTCTTTTTATCAAGAAGCGCAAAAATAGAAATCGCGGTTGCGATCGGATCGGCACCGATTGAAGGACCTCCCACGGCATCAAGAGAATCCAATTTTACAACTTCCAAAATGGCTCTGGCAAAAAGGGTAATCCCTTTTGGATGAAGCGTGACCTTACGGCCATCAAAATAGACGTCGCTCATCTTCCCAGAGGAAAGCTTAATCGGCTCTGGAAGCCTAAGAGATGCTTCTTTCCGAACAAGCGGCAGTAACTGTGCTTTTAGATCTTCTAATTTTGGCATTGGAATTTAGGTGCTCTCTTCGATTATAATCGACCCCACCATGCCCGTCAATGTAAGGGAATTTCAACAAAAACTGCTTGAATGGTTCGCCAAGCATAAGCGTATGCTCCCCTGGCGGTTACAGGGAAATCCCTACCGTATTTTCGTTGTCGAAGTCATGCTTCAACAGACTCAAATTAAAACGGTCATTCCCTACTACAAACGGTGGCTTAAGGTGTTTCCTAACATAAAAGTGCTTGCGCAGGCTCCGCTTGATCAAGTGCTGAAACTTTGGGAAGGTTTGGGTTATTACACGCGCGCTAGAAATTTACACAAAGCTGCACAAATCATTGTTGAAAAATTTGAAGGGAAGATTCCAAGCGACCTTACATCGCTCCAAAGTCTGCCTGGAATCGGCCGCTATACAGCAGGGGCCATTGCGAGCATTGCATTCCAAAAACCGGTTTCTCTGGTGGACGGAAACGTAGCCCGCGTTCTTGCGCGCATCTTCAATTTGAAAAAAGATATTTCAAAGCCAGATACCCAAAAAATACTTTACGGTCTTGCAGAAACATTGGTCTCCGAGAAAGAACCTGGAAATTTCAATCAAGCCCTAATGGAATTAGGTTCTCTCGTATGTATCCCTGAAATTCCTAAGTGTTCCATTTGTCCGGTTCAAGCTTTATGTCTGGCTTATCAAAAAGGAGATCCTTCGAAACTGCCGATTAAATCAAAAGGTGTTCAGGTCAAAGAAATTGACATGGTGGTGGGGATGCTTACCAAAAATGGAAAAATCCTTGTCCGTAGACGTCCCGAGCGCGGAATCTGGGGCGGGCTTTGGGAAATCCCGGGAACGGTTCGAGCTGCAAGTCAAACTCCGGAGGAAGCACTCAAAGAGGAATTCAAAGAAACGCTTGGCGTTGCCATAAAAATTCAAAAAAAGGTGCAGCCTATAAAACATCAATTTACCCATCGGAAAGCTTTAATCCATCCTTTTCATTGTGAGATAATCAGAAATGGAAATATTAAATCAAAAAGAACCAACATACGTTGGGCCACCGTGAAAGAATTGAAAAAACTGTCCTTTTCGGTACCACATCAAAAAATTCTCGCTCAATCAGATTATGGAAGCAACTGATCAAATCGCACAAGAGTGCCTCGCCGTAAGGAAGAATTGTGTTTTATTTGACCACCCTAATCGCGGCGTCATTGAAGTTCGAGGCCAGGACCGAATTCAATTTCTGCACAATGTTCTCTCAAATGATATCAAAAGCCTTTCGCCCGGCAACGGTGCGCCGGCTTGCCTTTTAAACGCTCAGGCCAAAATCATCGCCAACATGAACGTACTTTGTTTCGATGAATTTCTATGGCTTGCCCTGGATTACATTCTGAAAGACAAACTTTCAGATGCTCTCGGCAAACTCATTATTATGGAGCAAGTGGAATTGACAGACCGGTCTGATGAATTAAAATTGATTTCGGTGCATGGACCGAAAGCAAAAGAACTTATTCAAAATGCGCTCAAAGAAAAATCAATTCTAGAGAAGCTGCTGGATCATAAAACTTTTACTGTCGATAATACCTCGGCTACGGTCATTCGAATTAATCTCATAGGTGAAGTAGGGTACGGATTGCTAATTCCAAAAGATCGGACAGACTTGGTGTATTCAGCTCTCAAACAAAGCGGTAAACCGCTAGGACTTATCCAAATTCAAGCTTCTACATTAGAAGTTCTTCGGATTGAAGCAGGCATTCCCCGTTACGGCATTGATTTTGACGATTCACACATTCCTCTAGAAGCCGGCCTTGAAAAAACAATTAGTTTTACGAAAGGTTGCTTCCCGGGGCAAGAAATCCTGGCGCGACTTGATTCGCGCGGAGGAGTCAGTAAAAAGTTAATAGGGTTAGAGCTTAAAGGCGAGATTGCTCCGAAGAAAGGTGACCAAATCACGAAAGACAATAATGAAGTAGGTTCTATCACTAGCGCCGTTTTTTCGCCTACTCTTAAGAGAGTGGTCGCGATGGGTTATCTCAAAAAAGAATGTTGGGCTGTCGGGTCACCCATTGTAGTTGAAAGTCAGAAAATGCGCGTGCCTGCACGGGTCGCAGACTTACCTTTTTATTCTGCAAATCCGTAAGGTAAAAAAGATTCGAATAAGGTTTGAATTTTCTGGAAAAATTATGCGGCAGAAGCAATTGCGAAGGCTTCTTGCTGAAGGCGGTAAAGCTCCGCTAAAACAATTAGGCTTTCCTCTTTGAACTCCCAGCGGTTCTTGTCTTCATTGGATTTGAGCATTTGGATAACTTCTTCCCTGATTTTTTCGGCAAGGATTCCTTCGCGCATCTCTTTCCTTGTTGGAATAGCTCTCATGGCTACCGGTCCGAAAGCAGCTACTGCTTCTTCCTCAAGACGGTTTTTAATCTGCTTTTGCTCTGGTAAACTAAGTTGAATAATTCCTAAGCTCCGATTCGTGATACTTGCGGATAATTCTTGACCCTCTAAGTCGTTGTCAACCATAACGCGTAAGTAGCCACCATTTAAAAATTCTTCATTGCTTTGGACTTCAACAAAACCCAAATTCTTAGCCAATTTTCTAAAATCATTAAAATAATGAGTGCCACTGTTAGTCACGATATCTTCTCGCATCGCAGCTCTGATGCTTCGATCGCTTTCCATGACATGAATTGCAAATCGAGCGTTACCTCCTTTGACATCAACCCCTAAGCTTTCTAAAAATTGAGATGCTTTTTCTTTCACTGATTGCGCAGCGTAGATAACGGCAAAAGTGGTTTCTTGACCGGCGGTATTTTTACGAGCCTTTAGCACATCGGCCAGAAATTCCAGTTGCCCTTTCAGCATTTCTTCATCGGTATCCTTAAAAATCGGAACGACTATGATTCTAGGTTCGCTTGCTTCGCTGGAAGCAGCATTACGCATATAATCAAGAACATTCGTAAGCTGTTCGGCACGTTCTCGACTGTAACCTAATTTTTGGCGTGCGAGTTCAATATGATCGGGAGTAACGGTTAGATTGCCGCTCGTCAGAGCTTGCGCTGTTTGAATTTCTTTCAAAATTGCTTCCGTGCTTGGGCTTTCCCCGTTTTCTATTTTCTCCTTCATCCTCTTGACAGCTTTTGCAGCGGCAACTGGTTGTATGGAAAGGAGCCCCCACGCCACTCGCTCTGCATCTGGTGTAAGTAGCTTATTCGGTGGAACAATAATAGGACCAAATGTTTCAATTAATTCTTTAGGGCCAAGTGATTCTGAAACGGTTGAGGGACGGCTGGTCACAATAACATTTTTTAAACTGGGTAAAGGAGATGGAATTGCAGACGCTTCTTCTGGGATAGTAGGCCGTGGAGGTTCGCCAAACTGCTTTCTCATTTCTGAGCGCGTCAATGGCTCACCAACTCTAACTTCGAATTTATCCGTTCCTTTATAATAAGTACTTGTGTCCACATTTCCACGAGGCGTGCCTTCAGAAGGATAAAACGCAATATTCACTGTTACAGTGCTCACCTGAGGTTTTAACTCTGTTGAAGAAACAAGAAAACGAATTCCAGAACTACCGGAACGACTAGTAGGTACCAAGTTACTTTGTTCAATGAATTGTGCGTTAGAAGTTTCAGAAGTTTGCGGCAAACCGCGTGCAGCTGAGATCGTCGCAACATAACGAACCCCTAAAAGTTTCATAAGATCCACGTCCGATCTGAGAATCGCCGGAGCAGTAATATTTTTTATCTCAGCTGCAAACGTACCCGCAAAAACGCTGCCGACGACGGCATCTTCGTCTAACATCACTTTCAAATAATTTTCATTTCCCTGTTTTACATCCACTTTAGGATTAATGACGATGTACGAAATATTTTCTTTTCTGAAATGATCTCTCAAACCATCTCGATGAAATCCGCCAGTGATGATGACGGTTTTATCCTGCTGAAGCGATTTCATTTTAGTCAGAATCTTTTCGGTGAAAATCTCATCCCTCTTTAAAACCAGCCGATAAAAATACTCAAGTTCATCCATGTACGAATCTAACTTTTGAAGATCACCGGCGGATTTTGCATTCACTTCATATTTCTTTGCAAGCTCTTCAAGATGTTCTGCAATCCAGGAAGGTTTTATTTTCTCGCGATCTTTAAGGTAAAGCGCAAGTTTTTCACGGCTCATCTCAAGGCGAAAGTATTGTTCGAGAAGGCCTACGAAGCTGATGATTTCAAGCAAAGTTTTTTCATCCTCCGCTGTAAAAAGCTTTTCTTGTAGGTAGCTTTCAAATTGTTTCAACTCGGAAAAGAGTCCCTGGTGATCAATTTCATCCTGGTGAATGAGAAATTCGGCGAAAATCCGGAACGCGGGATAACCGATAAAATCGATCTTAGCTTCGTCGGCGGCTTTCGTAAGCTCAAGAAAATAGCTTCTGGGAGCGATGCCTTTGGCGCTGTCGTCCAGACGCGCAAGCAGTTTCTCAACTTTTTCAGAGTCAGGCATTTTCTTTCGAAATTCAAGTTTGAGCGCTTCCATCTCTTTCTTGAGGCCGCTTTTATTCAGCTGATCTTCAAGCTTGTGAAGCCGCATGAGGCGCACGAGATTGGGGTAGTGGGTTATTTCTTTCATATCATTCATAGATGTCAGCTGGTGCTTTTCTGAAAGCTTATTCATGTACATAAGATAATCGAGAATATCGATTTTATCGCCGGCAAATTCTTCTGTTTTTCTCGTGAAATCGAGAGCTTCGGGATTGAAAAGTTTAGGGCCTACATTTTGGATCAAGCGGTGAATTTCGTCAAAATAGGTTTTTACTTCCTCTTGGTGTTTATAGACCGACTTAAAGGTCTTTAGATTTTCCATGTAAAGACCTAGGTCCTCAATTCCGTAAAGCTCTACGGGTTTATCTGTTTCGACCGCAAAAGCATCGGCTCCCGTAATCCGTCCTTCACGCAAAAGAAAATCAACCAACTTAAGATTAGCCTCTTTCAAATAAGAAGGCTGGAGAATGGTGGGGTCGAGTTTTGAAACTGCTCCTTCAAGTTGAACCAGAGAAAATTTGTATTTTTCAACCAAGTGATTAAGAATCGCTTTAATATTTACTTGAGCTTCATAATTGGCATGCACATTTTGAATATGGACAACGAGTGGGGATGTTGGAGCTCCTTGAAATACTTCTTCGATATTGCCAAACTCTTGAGGAATTGTGATGTTGTAGGGATTGAGATCGGGTTGAATCAAAGGCGCGCTTGAGCCAACGTGCTGCATTCCAGCCGATGGAGGATTAACTGCTCCCACGTTCGAAACTGTTTCCTGAACAGCCGAAGCCTGTTGAGGATAGACATTGCCCCCGCTGATGAAGAAAAACACAACCAGCCCCGTAATTAGTTTGTTGCTGAAATATTTTCTCAAGCTTAAACTTCCTCCGCTTATTGCCAAACAGATGGCCTGCTTTACAAACGCTTTTAAAACTCCTAAATTAAAGGGTAAAAAAATTTAGCCCAACAATTTCGGTATTAGTGAAATTTTAACACAGTTAAACCATCTCTACAAGGCAAAGAGAACACATTTGAGCTATCCCATTGTTCAGAAATAAGATAGCTATGTTTTTTCTTCATAGAGGCACACCTTATTTTTACCTGTCCGCTTAGCTTCATAGAGAGCCGCATCGGCAGCTCGAAGAAGGGTGCGGCTGGCTAAAAGATTGTCCGCTCTTGCGCTGGCGGTGCCTATGCTTACCGTAAAACTGGTTACTTGATTGACATAATTAAATTTCCTGGCCTGAACCGCTACCCGAATCTTTTCGGCAATTTGACTGGCTTCTTCTTTGTTGGTATGAGGCAAAATCACACAAAACTCTTCTCCGCCAAAACGAGCTACTAAATCGTCCTTGCGGGTATTTTCTTTGATAGAAAAACTGATATTTTTCAAAACATCATCCCCAAATTGATGTCCGTAAGTGTCGTTGATCTTCTTGAAGTTATCAATATCAATCATGAGCACCGACAGTTCAAAAAGAGGATCTGTCTTCCGCGCCCCTTTCGTGTTTGCAAGTTTTTCAAGCTCCGCGTCAATCCGCGATTCCAAAACCCTGCGGTTGTAAAGCCCGGTAAGGGGATCCGTCACCACCTTGCCCCTCAACTGGACGTTTTCAAAAAACATATGAAAGTAGCGATAAAAAGCAATAGAAAGAAAAGTGATCCAACCTGCCAAAAAAGGGCTGAAGTAATCGCCCAAATAATTATTCATAAATAAAATAAAAACGCCTATAAAAAAGGCACCCGTTACCAAACTCAAGAGGACAAGACTGCGCAATACATTTCCGTTCAGGCTCAAATAAGAAGCAAGAAAAACGAAAAGAAAAATGAAAGAGGCATTCAAAGCAAGAGGAATTTTTTTGAGAAAGTCTTTTGTAACCAAATTAGCGAGCAGATTCATGTTCACAATAATTCCAGGCATCAGGCCAAGGGGAGTGTGATAATAATCATGAAGAATTTTGGAGGTAGCGCCCGCAAGAACCACTTTTCCGCCAAGCCGCTTGCTTAAATCTTTTTCCTCAAGCGCTTTCCAAAGCGGGAGATATTCAATATCTTTCAAGTTAAAGCGGTAATTAATCATCATTCCTTTTGAATCATAAAAGGGAATAAAAAAATTCCCTTGGCCTACCTTCGAACTAAACGATACTCCGTTGTGCATAATTTCAAACTTTGTCCGGTCAAGCTCCAAAAGAGAAATTAGAATTTCAACTTCCCAAGGCCAGCCGAGAATATTTCCTTCCCTGTCACGATAAAAAAGTCCGGCTCTTCGAACGCTTAAGTCTTGATCGAGGAGCTTATTGACGACTCCTGAGGCCTGCGCTCCAGCGCGAAATTCCTGAAGCGGCAGGACAAAATTCTTTTGAGCATCCACAAAGGAGGCGAGAACCACCTTGCCCGAATCTTCTAAGGCCTGAGCTAGAAGAAAATCATCGGCTGGTTCGCCTTTCCCTGAAAAAATAAAATCGAGCCCCACAAGACGCGGATTTGCAGCGGTGATCTTATTGAGAAGTTCCGCATAAATCCGTCTTTTGAAGGGCCACTTCGCATGAATTTTTTCTATGGATTCATCATCAGCTGCGATCACAACAAAATCATTTAGAATCGGGGCGTGCCGATTGAAGATGTGTCTGGTGGCAAATAAAAAATCTTGGGTCTTAAGTTTTGGAATTTCAAGCAGAGAAAAAGGATGAATAATGCCGAGATAAAAAATAGAGACGAACAAACCAACTATAACGGATTTTAAAAGAGAAGAAACCGTATCTCGGCTCATCCCACCACCTATTTGTCTCGCCGCTTGAAAGCAGCAAGATCCTTCCTCAAAGATAAAAGAGCGCGCTGCTTCCTTTTATTACTACTCACGCCAGCACACTCTTTACAAGTAGGTGGTGGGATCATGGAGAAAATGGTAACACTAAAGAGGGTGACAATTCTAAGATGTTTTTACGCCTTCACGTGCTTCACGAATGCGGTCTCCGACCACCGAAACAATGCGCAGGTCAAAGCCAAGATATTCGGCGAGACAAATATTCTTCCCGGGATATTTTGTTTTGGCTTCCGAAATAATTCGCGGGATATCTTGTACAACATGCTTCCCTGCCTGTACAAAATAAGGGATGACTACTACTTCATCTGCTCCCCGACTTAAACAAAGCTCGATTCCTTCAGGAATATTTGGAGATCGGATTTCCAAAAAAGCAGCTTGGAAAATAGTGGCGGGTTCTTTTTTATGGAGGGTTTCGATAACTTGGTCAATGGCGTCATTCGACCCCGTCAATTTACTTCCATGGCCGACCAACAAAACTGCTCGTTTCATAAAAGCAAAAGGGGTCAACCCTACCCTTTATAGGACTTGACCCCTTCTCCTAAAGAATGTTTTTCAAGCCTTAAGCGTGAGCAGTCGCAACTTCCCGAACTTCTTCGGTCAGTGCAGTGCTCAAGTATCGCTCGCCTGCACTCGGAAGAATGACGACAATCAATTTCTTTTTATTCTCAGGCCTTCTCGCTACTTCAAGCGCTGCATGTACGGCAGCTCCCGATGAAATACCGGCCAGAATTCCTTCTTCTTTGGCAAGACGGCGGGCCATTTTGAAGGATTGATCACTTGAAACTTGAACAATTTCATCGATGATCTTTGTGTTCAAAATATCGGGAACAAATCCTGCGCCAATTCCCTGAATTTTGTGCGGCCCGGGTTTTCCACCAGAGAGCACTGGGGATTCCACAGGTTCTACTGCAATTGCTTTGAAAGATGGTTTTCGAGGTTTAATCACTTCTGCAACGCCGGTGATCGTTCCGCCGGTTCCGATTCCGGAAATCAAAATATCCACCTTTCCATCTGTATCGCGCCAAATCTCTTCAGCGGTGGTTGTCCGGTGGATTTCAGGATTTGCAGGATTTTTGAATTGTTGCGGCATGAAAGAGTTTTTATTTTCGCTGACCAGCTCTTCTGCGCGCTTGATAGCACCCTTCATTCCCTCAGAGCCTGGTGTCAATACAACTTCTGCTCCGAGCAACCGAAGAAGCATGCGGCGCTCAAGGCTCATGGTTTCAGGCATGGTCAGAATCAAACGATAACCTTTCGCAGCACAAACAAAAGCAAGTGCAATGCCTGTGTTACCGCTGGTAGGCTCGATAATAACCGTATTTTTATTAATCAGACCCTTCTTTTCGGCATCTTGAATCATACTCACGCCGATTCGGTCCTTGACACTTGATAGAGGATTAAAGAATTCGCATTTTGCTAAAATATCCGCATCAATGCCTTGAGCGACTTTCTTGAGACGTACAAGGGGGGTATTGCCAATTGTTTGGGTAATATCGTCGTAGATTTTCATAAGAAGCTCCCGCTTTGAATTAAGTCGAAGATTCGGTTTGGTATTTAATGGTATAAATAGAAGATTAAAGGGTTATTGTAACAACCTATCTGATTGAGTCAAGAAAAATTCGACAGTTTAAGTTACTGTAAATCATAAACTTATACTAAAATGATAGGACAAAGCCTTATATATGGAAATAACGCCCGAAGAACTAAAATCAGTTTTAGACAATGGAAAGCAAGTGGTTGTCATCGACATCCGAGAACCTGTTGAGCACACCATCTGTCATTTAAAAGAAGCAAAACTCATACCGATGAAAGAATTTCCGAATCGAATTCATGAACTGAATCCCAAAGATTTTATTGTCCTTTACTGTCATCATGGAATTAGAAGTGCGCAAGTCGTTTTATGGCTTGAACGAAATGGGTTTAAAAATGCGAAGACCCTCGAGGGAGGAATTGATGCTTGGGCAGAAACCGTCGATCCTTCGATGAAACGTTACTGATTAGCGTCCCAGTAATTTTTGAACCGTTTTAGATGTTCGATCATCACCGGTTTTTTACGTGGATCTCGAAGGATGAATGCCGGGTGGTAAAGCACCATAAATTTAACGCCGGGAAAATCAGAGCGGTCAAAAAAATTTCCTGCCTCACGCTCCATTGAGAAATCTTTTTTATCTTCAATGATATGTTTTAACGCCGTCGCTCCTAAAAGCAAAATAATTTTTGGTTTTGCCAGTGCAATTTGTTTTTTTAAAAAGGGCATACACGCATTTACTTCTTCTTGCTTAGGGGCGCGATTCTCAGGAGGCCTGCATTTCACCACATTGATAATCAAGCTTTCCTGATTTGTATCAAATCCAACCCCTTTCATTAATTCATCCAAAAGCTTCCCTGCCCGCCCCACAAAAGCTTTCGCCTGAAGGTCTTCATTTTCTCCGGGCCCTTCTCCGATCATGAGTACTTTCGCGTTTGGATTGCCTCGGTCCACTACGATATTATGCCGGGAAGAAGATAGTTCGCATTTCGTACAATTAGACTTGACGAGCGCTTCTTTAAACTCAGCATAGGTTTTGGCATCTAAAATTTTATTTTGAGTGGCGTCAAATAAATCAAATTGCGTCATAAAATTAGTATATTCCCTTTTTATAACCCTGCAAAATAATATTTACGATAAAGCAGCTTTTCTCAAACTCTGGTTTTGTGATATGATAATCTACAATGACACAATTACTTAAAGGATTTTGGAGCCTCATCTTAGCCGTTCTAACCTGGGCTTTTATCGCATTGAACACGCTATTTGTATTCATCGGTATCCTTCTCCTAAAACCATTGGATTGGAATGGCAAAATTACTTACCGCATTGCAAATCTCTGGGGAAAACTCATTGTCCGAATCAATCCATTCTGGCACATAAAAATTTCGGGCCGCTCCCACATCAAAAAAAATACCGCCTATGTCCTGGTTGCCAATCACACCAGCCTTGCTGATATTGTGTGCCTTTATTGTCTCGGAAAAAACTTCAAATGGATTGCTAAAGCAAGTCTCTTCAAAATCCCATTCTTCGGTTGGACCATGTCGCTCCTCGGCTATATTCCTCTGAAACGGGGAGAACACGGAAGCATTCGCGACAGCTTTCAAGAAGCGCAGAAGTGGCTTGAAAAAAATGTTTCTGTGCTTTTCTTCCCGGAAGGCACAAGAAGTCGCACTGGGTCGTTAGGTGAATTTAAAAACGGGGCATTTAAACTTGCTTTGCTGGCCAAAAAACCAATCGTTCCAATTGTAATACGCGGAACCGGTGAAGCTATTTCCAAAGGTAAAGCAACCATGGCAACGAAAGTAAGCGGTTCTGTCAAAGTGCTTCCTCCCGTTGAAGTAGCTCATTACCATGAGGAAGATTATGACGTGCTGAAGAAAAAAGTCTGGAACTTAATGAATGAGGAACTAGCAAGCGTTTGAAGCTTTTTGTCTTAAGAATTTTTCTCGGCAATCTCTCCTGCCCAAGGCAATTTGTACTGCTCTCCCTGATACGCTTTCACCATCAGCACAACCCAAAGCACAACTCCAAGGATGGACAGAAGACCACTTGCGATCACCCCAAAAACTGGGACTAAGGCAATAATCCATTGGGTTACAAAAATAACCCCAAAAACAACGATGGACTGCATGGCATGAAAGCGGACGAACTTATTCTTCTTTTCAATCAACAGGAAAATCAGGCCTGTTATAAAACCTAAAAGATAAGCAAGTAAAGCCGCAACGTTGGGTTTAATCCCTGTATCAGTCGTACCTAATTGTTTTTCGTTTTCTGCCATGAGAATATTCCTCCTCGATTAAAGTTTTGATTTCTTTTTACTATTTCTTCTGAGTCTTCGCTTCTTCAAGAGCAAACATTTTTTCAATTAGAGCCAATTTCTTCTTCGCTTCCTCAACCAACTCTGAAGGATACTCAATAGCTACAAGAGCATCTCGCGCTTCCTGCCAGTTACCCTGTTTTAATAGGTCAACAGCTTGTTCATATTGTTTTTGAGCCTTTAAAAGTCCTTCGGCGGTATTCTGGCGCACCGCTTTTTCCTTAAGACCAATATCGACGGTAAGCGCTTTCAAACTTACGATAGCTTCCGGTTTCGGGCCTGCTTCTGCTCGAATAGCAGTCTGAAGTTCGGTGTCAAGCTGGCCAAAGGCCTGCGGATAATCTGTTTTGGCACCCTGAGGACGGCTTTCAAACGCGGCGATTCGCTTTTTAAGCTCCTCCATGATTTGAAGCGAATGGTCCCATTCTTGTAATTCCAAAACTGGAAAAAGTGCCTGGTAAGATTTAAAAATACCGTGAACTTCGGTCAATAAATTTTGGGTCAACAGGTATTGATTCAGAATAGCAATTTTCCCGATCACATCATTAATGTAAGGCCTGAGCATCACCAAAGCCACCGCCCGGTGAACTTTTGGATCGTTTTGGTAAACGGGAAACTCTAGCGATTTAATAAAAAGTTCACGGGCGCTAACATAATCACCTTTGTCAAAAGATTGGACCGCTGCTGGATAAGATTTCTCAAATGTCTTCGTGAGGCTGCGCACATACAGCCAGCCAAGCAGAATTTTCCTTTTCTGTTGTTCGGATGCAAGCATCTTCTCGAAATCTTCTTTTTTCCACACCGTAATCTTTGGTTTCTCCGCAAGCTTTGCGGGGAAAGAAACTTGTTTCTTTAAAATTTCTTCTTCATCCTCGCTCAACTTGCGCGGAATGGTAACTTTAAAAGACTCTGCCAGCTGAGCACGTTCTTCTTTCGTAAGAAGAGACTCCGCCGTTTTCGAGGGTTGTTTTCTCTGAGGCATTTGTGTGGATTCAAGTTTAGAACGTTCCTGTTTGTGGGGTAACGCAAGAAATTTAGGAAACTGAATCGAAAATTTCGGAATTGAAACTCCTGCCTTGAAGAGAGCGAACGCTGAGCCTCCGATCAAACCAATGGCAACCAAAAGAATAATAATTTTTCCAGGAATGGGCTTCTTGGTTTTGGGTATTTGAGATGTCGGAGAGACCACATTTGGAATTGAGGCCTGCCCACTTTCTCCACCATCAGGCACCAAGGAGGTTGTCCAAAAACAATTGGGACAGCGGTGGAATTCCCGGTCCTGAAGCTCAAAAGCATGGTTACAGTGGCTGCAACGGTATTTCATTGGTAGGTAATAGTTTAGGAGGGAAACCACTAAGAATCAATTTGAATTTATCGTCTGTCAGTTTTTAAAAAGGTCCGTCACCACGAGATCTAAATTGAAACCGTGTGGCCCAATTGGTCTAAAACACGCGTAACCGCTTCCTTTAAAGCATCGCTTTTAAAAATAATGCCGTCGTAATCCAAGTCCTTTAAAAACGGGAGAATCTCAGGTTCCGAATACCCCGTAACAAAATACACTGGAAGATGAGCAAGCCCCTGGACCGCTTTCAAAATGGGAAGAATTTGGCCCCCATTGGCGCGCGGAAGATAAAAATCAATAAAGAGAACGTCTGGCCTGATCTTGATGATCTCATCAATAATCCGATAACCATTTAGGGCACGGAAGGTTCTGATCTCATAGCGGGGGTGCTGAATCATCTCTGGAATCAGCCCTAGAAAATCTAAATCGTCATCAACAAAAATTGCTACTTTTCGGTCTCCCATGGTTGTAGTGTTAAAAACTCCTTGGACTTTTCGTCTTCTAAAGCATACCACGGGACGGGACGGGATTGAAGAGGGGAGGAAGCAAATCAAATCTTATTTTTTTTTAAAAAGCCGGGAACGCTTTAAAAATTGAAATTACTGAAGAATTTTAAAAAGAGGGCGCAGATCTAAATTCGCTTAATATTTAATAACTCGGCGCTGTCGCGAAATGAAACGGGCGCTCGAAAAAATCTTTCCCGCCTACTGAAGTGATATCGTTATGATGAGCGCCTTTAATTTCAAAAAATTGCTTCGGCTCAGGTGCTTTCTCGAACAAACGTTTTCCCATAGAAAATGGAACGATTTCATCCTCTGTCCCATGAAGGACAAAAACCGGGCTCTTAATTTGAGAAATTTTAGACTCATTATCCAAGAGGAAATCTTTTAATAGGAAGTCAGGGGCTATCCCGTAATGATGTTTTGCAAGCTCCTTCAGGGAAGTAAATGGGGCTTCCAGAATGACGGCCTTGAATTTTTCCTTTGCTGCCAGTTCGATGGCTGGTACTGCACCGATCGATTCTCCATAAAGAATGATGTTGGAAGGGGTGGAACTTTTCTTTTCTTGAAGCCACTTTAAAGCAGCCTGAGCATCTTGGCAAAGATCACTTCCATGCTTGATTTCCCCTTCGCTTTTGCCATAACCTCGATAATCCACGAGCAACACGGAAATGCCGCGGCTCACCCATTCTTTCGCCTTAGGCAGGCGGACGGAAATATTGTCAGCGTTACCATGAAAGAACAGAAGATATAAAGTTGATTTTTTGAGTTGGAGAAACCAACCGTGAATACGAACGCCGTCTTTTGTCTCACACCAAACATCATCTGCAGCCAAACCAAAACTTTCTGGTTTTAACGAAAACTCCTTAGTTGGGAAAAAGACCATTGAAGTAATCATTTCACTACCTCTTTTACTTGCTTTTTCATCATAAATTAACTATATTAAAAGAAGCATGGAATTTCTACAAAATATTATCTGGATTATCATCGCTTATCTGATTGGCTCCATTCCTACAGGATACCTTGTTGCTGAACACGTCAAAGGGATTGATATCCGGGAACACGGAAGTGGCAACGTCGGCGCCACTAATGTTTTCCGCATCATGGGTAAAAAATGGGGGAGTTTCGTTCTTATCTTTGACATTTTGAAAGGATGGATTGCCACTGCTTTATTAGCCCCTACTTCCGACGCATTTCCAGAAATAAGCATTCCATTGAGACAATTCCTATTTGGAGCAGCTGCAATCGCAGGCCACACTTGGACGCCCTGGCTTAGGCTAAAGGGCGGAAAAGGCATTGCGACATCGGCAGGTGCGCTCATTGGAATTTTTCCTTTTGCTACGATCTTTGCAACCTTAATCTGGGGATCTTGCTTTATCATTTGGGGCTATGTTTCACTAGCCTCAATCACTGCTGCCATTATTTTCCCAATTCTCCTGCTCATCTTCCATCGAAACATGATAGCTTTTCCTGAAATTTTTCTCATCAGTTCGGCACTCGTTGCTCTTTTAGTCTACAATCACCGAGCCAATATCAGCCGACTAAAGCGCGGGGAAGAACCTCGCGTCAACCTTTTCAAAGGTAAAAAACCACCCCCTACTTCTTCCCCGTAGCACCAAAAAAATTGTAAAGCCAAGCAAAAAGCGCTCCTGTAACTGCGCCATCCAAAAGGGCATAACCTGTTCCAATCAACACCGAAATAAAATTAGGCTCTGCTTTATAACCTGGATAAACGGAACTTGCAAACCAAAGAAAAGTAAGGCCGTACGTGGGTACAATCAGATTGATCAACCCCACCATAAATACGCTTGCACCCCAAAGAACGCCGCCTGCTATGGCCAAACCTTTGATTGAAAGTTTCCCCTCATTCATGATGGCTCCTCCCACGTTTGAAAGTTTCTTTACGGCTTAAGCGCTTCCTTAACCAGTGGCTCTAATTCTCCGCGCTCATGCATTTCATGAACAATATCACAACCTCCAATCAACTTGCCATTAATAAACACCTGGGGAAAAGTGGGCCAGTTGGAAAATTCGGGAAGCTTCTGCCTTAGTTCAGGATTGGCAATGATATCGCGTGTCGCAAATGGAACGCCAAAACCCTTGAATAATTGAACTGTTGCGGCTGAAAATCCGCACTGCGGAGACTCCGGAGTTCCTTTCATATAAATCAAAATTTTGTTAGCTTTGACATCCGATTTGATTTGTTCTAATGGATCTTGAGACACAACTTCCTCCTTTGAATATTATCATTCAATAATGTGCAAATCATCTTTCTGTGAAGACTTCTTTGTTTGCTCATCAGGCGTACGAGTCTTAATCTGAACAGCATGGATTCGTCCATCCTCAAATGCTACTTGGAGAGATTCTTGAACCAGCCGGTGTTGGTCAATCAGCATCTTCCCTTTGAAAACGGAAGAGACCACCGAAATTTGGAAATGGTCTCCCGTGCCGGTCATGTCCTCAACTTGGACTTGAGCGTCGGGAATTGCTTTCCTGACTAGATCTGCAATCTCACTTAGAAGATTCATATTTAAACGTTTTCTGTACGGGTTCAAGGGTTTTCAAAAACTCAGCGGCCGAAACATACCCTGTAATCCGTGATTGATGAACCTCATTACCCTTTGGGTCAAGAAATAAAACGGTTGGAACCCCTAATATTTCGAAACGATTTATCGGCTCCATCGCTTCGGGGGTGTTTGGATTGGTCGCGTCTACTTTTAAACGCACAAACGGTTCAAGCGCCTGAATGACTTGAAGATTTGTATAGGTGTAACGCTCAAGTTCATGACAAGGAATGCACCAATCGGCGTAAAAATCAATGACAACGGGTTTTCCCGCTTGTTTCGCCGAACTGATTCTTTCGGGTGTATAAGATTCCCACATAACTCCAACGGTTGGTTTTGATTGAAGAAACAACACAGCTGCTAAAATAGCGGCTACCCCTGCTAATCGCTTAACAATTTTAAAGAGAGGTTTCTTATTCCCGGTTTGATCTAAGAAACCAAGATAAATCCCGCCGGCCACAAGAGCTGTTGGAATAACAAGTGGGAGAAAATCAGGATAAAGTGAAAGGGTGAGATAAAAAAGCGAAAGACCTAAAAGTACAACGCCAAACACTTTCTTAATCCACACCAACCATTCTCCTGATTTCGGAAGTTTAGTAAGCAAGCCTGAGAACGTCCCTAAAATAAGATAAGGAAGTCCAAGGCCAAGTGCCAAAACAAAAAACACCAAAAATCCAGACAAGGGATTACTCAACTGTCCCACAAGGGTAAGGAGCGCTATGATGGGCGGTCCGATGCAAGGTGCTGCAAAAATACCGACGAAAAGCCCTGAAAGAAAAATTCCGACGTTCCCCGCTCTCCGTTTTCCCCCGACCCAATTTAGAACAGAAGAAGGAACTTGAAACTCATAGAGACCAAACATGCTTAAGGCCAAAACAAACATCAGAAGTGATATGGCTAAAAGCATCCATTGATTTTGAATCGCAGCTCCAAAAAAACTTCCGGTCGCAGCTGCAAAAACACCAAGGAAACTATACATCGAAGCCATGCCAGCCACATAAAGAAACGCTTTGCCGAACGCAACGGACAGACGTTTTTCATTGCGTCCACCAAAAAGAGCAACCGTTACAGAAAACATAGGATACACACAGGGAGTAAGGTTGAGGGCGAGGCCGCTTAAGAAAATTCCGATAAAAGCTAGGGGTGATAATTCCATATTGAGATTGAGTCTAAAACGATCGGTTTATAAAATCAATGAGATATTAATGGGGTGGGATAATCCCATCTTCAAGCCAGCGGTATTTTCCGTCAAGGGCATTGCGCGCAATGCGGTAAGCGTACGCATCATCATTCTTAAATATAGAACGGAAATGCATTCGGACTCTCTTACTTGCATCACGGCAAAAAAGATCGGCTAATTCGATGGAGCTGCTGTCTTGAGGATTTTTGGAAACCAAAAGCGCAGCTCGAGCACAACTTGCTGCCATCGCAAATAAATCCGTGCCGATATTAACAACTCGGCCAAGCAAGCGCTGCTTTTTTTCAAGCCCTTGCTGGTAAAGCATCATCGCATGAAATAAATTCCGTGCCAGACGATGGGCAGATCGGTTGACAAATGAAGCATGATGCCTAAGTTCTTCTGGGATCTGGCTCGTATCTTTAGTAACCAACCAATAAAGCCATTGTTTGGGATACCAAAAAATGTAAAACACGATCAAATTCAAAACCAGTTTTAACTTTGTGAAAATGCCTACTTCCTTATTTAGAAGCGGTAAAATCCGCCTGGCATGCGGATCCAGTGCTTCGCGCGCGATAAAAAGACGCATAATTTGGCTCGTTCCCTCAATGATGGTATTAATTCGAGAATCCCGCATCACACGCTCAACCGGAATCCCTTCTTCGCCGCGCGCTTTCAAGGAATCTGCGGTTTCATAACCGCGCCCGCCCCTGATTTGAACGGTTGCATCGACAATATGCCAACTTGCTTCCGTGCAAAACAGTTTCGACATCGCTGCTTCAAGTCTGATATCAAAATTTTTCTTATCCGCAAAAGCAGCGGAAAGCCAGGTCACACTTTCCATTGCAAAAGTGGTCGACGTCATTTGAGCAACTTTAGCCGCAATCGCTTCATGATGTCCGATGGGAGCACCCCATTGGACCCGTTCATTTGCCCACTTACGCGTTACTGCCAAACACCATTTAGCTCCTGCCGTCACAGCAGCAGGCATCGCAAGACGGCCTGTATTTAAAGTGACCAAGGCAAGTTTCAAACCTTGACCCAGACCAAGAAGAATGTTTTCTTTGGGAACTTTGACATTTTTAAAGCGAATGAGTCCATTCTGAATCCCGTTAAGTCCCATAAACCGGCAGCGATGAACTGTTTCAACCCCGCTCCAATTTGTTTCAACGATGAAAGCTGTGATTTGTTTTTTCTCGCGGCCCTTTACAATTTTGGCCGGTGTTTGTGCCATCACCGCAATAACGTTAGCAGCGGGACCGTTGGTACACCAAAGCTTCTCACCGTTTAAAATATAATAATTTCCATCTCCGCTTGGAACAGCTGTCGTTGTCATATTAGCGGGATCGCTTCCTACATCAGGTTCGGTAAGCGCGAAGGCTGAAACTTCTCCTTTGGCAAACCGCGGCAAATATTTTCTCTTTTGCTCTTCAGTCCCAAAAAGCATAAGCGGTTGCGGTACTCCGATCGATTGATGAGCAGAAAGCCATACGGCGGTTGAAGCGCAATAACTTGCCACAAGGTGGATAACACGGTTGTAATTCACCTGCGATAAATGAAGCCCGCCATACTCAGCCGGGATTTTCATTCCAAAACAACCGAGTTTGGCTAAGCCATCGATGACATGACGCGGAATTTCGCCTGTGCGGTCGACTTTATCCGGATCTAAATTTTCTTTAAGAAATACTCCGACCTTTCGGCAAATTTCATCTCCGATTTTCCGATCGCCTTCGCTTTGCTCTGGATAAGGCAGGATCAAATCCCAGCGGACATTGCCAAGAAAGAGACCGCCAATAAAACTCGGAAACTTCCACTCTTTCTCGCGCGCTTCTTCTGCGATTTCAATTGTGGTTTGTTTCTTTGGAATGCCTGCTTCAGGTTTGTCGGAAATTTTCATATGTATTATCTTTCGGCAAAATCAAATAAATCCGAAGTTAATTTATAAACGATCTAACCTTCATTTTTCTCTACCTCTTAAAAACAAAAACAATGAAGAAAATGGCGGCCCCTGTAAGCACAATAATCGCGCCCGTGGGAAGATCAAACAAATAAGAAATGAACAACCCCGTCAAAACAATGGCTTCGGCGAAAACAATACTCCAAAAAACTAACTTTTGAAAGGAGTGGCTGATCAGTTTAGAAATAGACACAGGGATAATTAAAAGTGCGCTTACCAAAATGATTCCCAAAATTTTAATCCCAAGCACAACGGATACCGCTAAAACGATATACATTGCCAATTGAAAAAAATCGGGATTAATCCCAGCCAGATAGGCCATTTCACGGTCGAGCGCAAGGAGCATAATCTTCCGCCGATTTACAACCAGAAAGCCGCCAATCAAAATACTCAAGCTCACAATAATGATAATGTCCGACTGCTTGATCATCAAAATATTTCCAAAAAGAAATCCGATTAGTTCGGGCTGGTAACCGCTCTTAAGGCTCATCAAGAGCACGCCAAGTGCCATGCCTGTTGTAAAAATCAGACCGATCGCCGTATCTGAAGAAACGCTTGTCTTCTTCTCAAGAAAAAACATACCGACTGCAAAAATCAAACTGGCGATCAAAGCGGTCACAAGAGGATTCATGCTGAGGAGAACTCCTGCGGCAACACCGGCAAGTGAAGCATGCGCAATCCCATCGCTAAAAAAAGCCATCTTGCGAAGCACTACAAAAACACCGAGATAAGCCAGAAGGCCGGCTAAGAGGATTCCGGCAACAAGCGCCCGTTGCATGAATGGATAATGAAACAAATCTAACATTTTAGTGTTTGTGTTCCTGGAAACGAACTTCCTGCCCGTAAAGTTTTTCAAGAACCTCTTTTGTAATTGCATCCTTTGGTTTTCCGAAACAGATGAGATCACGGTTCAGACAAATAATTTGATCAGCAAATTTGTAAACCATATTGATTTCGTGAGAAATCAAAAGTACGGTTGCTTGGTGGGCTTGGTTCAAGTGGGCTACAATATCATAAAAACCTTTTGCGCCTACCGCATCTACTTCACTGATTGCTTCATCCAAAAGAAGAATGGAGGGGTCGTTTAAAAGCGACCGGGCGATCAAAACGCGTTGAAATTGCCCTCCTGACAAATTGCCAATTAGCGTATTCTCATGCTGCTTCATATCCACTTCCAAAAGAGAATGCTTGATTTTCCGAGGCTCCACGTTCTTAAAAGCAATTTTTAAAAATTCCCCTGTCGTCATTGGAATTGTGCGGTCAAAAACAAATTTTTGAGGTACGTATCCGATTTTCTCAAGTGTGGCTTGAACAGGTTGATCGTTGACTAAAACGCGCCCGCGGTAAGGAACCAAACCCAAAATGGCGCGGATCAAAGTCGTTTTTCCAGAACCGTTGGGCCCAACGATAGCCACAATTTCGCCTTTCTTAATTGAAAAATTAAGGTCATTCAAAACAGTATTCCCATTATAGTTCACGGAAAGATGCTCTACCTGTAAAATACTTTTATTCATTGCTTAAGGCCTCACGAATCGTATGGGCATTGGCCAGCATCAAAGCCAAGAAACTTTTTCGGTTGCCTGATCCCCCCATGGGATCAAGTTCGTACAAACGCAGGTGAAAATCTTTTGCCACAGATTCCGCTTCTGTTTTTGAAACAGCTGGTTCTGAAAACAAAATCTTAATCTTCTGATCACGAATCATATCTCCCAAATGTGCCAAACGCTTTGGTGTCGGCTCGCTTCCATGCGACGACTCAATATTTCCGATCACTTCTAACCCATAATCGCGTGCGAAATAACGCCAACCGTCGTGAAACGTAATGATTTTCCGTGTGGGTAAGTTCGAAAACATTTTTCGGATACTTCTGTCCGTTTCATCCAATTGTCTAATGTAGCGGTCCAAATTGCTCTGGAATTGATCTTTTTTCTCAGGTTCAAGATCCGTCAGTGCATGAGCAATATTTTTTGCAATGATCTTGGCATTCGCAATTGAAACCCAATAATGAGGATCTTCCCCTCCAAGCTTTACTAGATCAATTCCTTCATCCACAGTTACCATCTTAACTTTTGGTAAGCTTTCTCCACTCGCTTTTACCCAATCGTCCAAACCATGGCCGATCATAAAAATGATTCGAGCATCTTCTAATTCTTTGACTACTTGAGGAGCTAATTCAAAAGTGTGGGGGTTAGCCCCTGCTGGTAAAATGGTAACTACTTTAGCTTCTCCCCCTCCGGGCTTAAAACCCATGGGTTCTGAGGAAGCGATATGTTGTGCAATGTCTGCAAGCGGAAAAATAGTTACGGCAATTTTTAAATTGGTTTTGCCCTCTGCTCTTGTGTTTGCACTGAAACACAACATTACAACCATCAAAACGAAAAAAGTTGAAAAAATCCGTTTAACTCTTTTGGCAAGCACGGCAAAGACCCTCCAACTGTAAAAAATGTCGTTCGATTTGAAATCCTCTTCCCTGCTTCAACTTCCGAAACGATTTCTTCATCGCACGCGAAACTCGGTCAAGCTCGCACCCTTTCACTTCTTCAGAGCGGCCGCAGTGCCGGCAAACTGCATGATGATGATGCGTAGAAACACCGTTACAAAGCGCGTAAGCGGCCTTCCGTTTCTCTAAAAAGATTTCTTCCGTAATCCCCAGGTTTGTAAAATCAGCTAAGTTGCGATAAACAGACTGGAGCCCTGCTTTTGGAATTCGGCGACGAACTTGGCCGCACAATTTTTCAGCAGTTAGGGTAGCGCGCTTTTTTTGGAACACATCCAAAATTGTTTTCCGGAGCGGCGTAATTTTAAAGCCTTTTTCTTTAAGAATAGCGAGATGGGATTCCATAGGTTTTTCCTAAATGGAAATAATTTCCATTTATAAAAGTATATCATTCACGGGTGTGAAAATCAATAAGACGAGAATGCTTAGCGATTTCTTAAGACCTAACGACGGACAAAGAAAAGGAGGGTAAATATTGCTGAATTGAGCGGCTCCACTGATTGCGGACCGCTAAAAATTGCTGGCGGGCATCTTGAACACGTTCAAAGGCGGTTTTAAGAATGGCGTCGGATTTGTTCGAAAGCTGATTATAAAGAAGAGCGTATTCCTTAACGTGCATTTCCCAAGTTTGAAGCGCGTGCTTCAGTTGTTCATAGCGGCCCTTAAGTATTTCTGAAGCGGCATTTCGGATTGGATGGAGCTCATTGCTCAAATGATATTCCACAGCTTCTTTCTCAGCGGTGAGCCTGGCAGCAAGAATGTGAAAATTTGAAACGCGCTTCAGATCTTTAGCGAAACCGATACGATCCATAAGCGCAATCAACCATTTACTTGGATCCCAATGATACCATTTGTAACCATTTCGATAATCAGATGGAAACCGGTGATGAAAGCTGTGATAGCCTTCCCCATTGGTAAGAAGTGCAACGAACCAGTGATCTTTCGCAGAAACGTGAATATCATAAGTCGGCCTACCGAAATAATGACACACAGAATTAATAAAGAATGTGGTGTGATGCACAAACGTAACTCTTGCAACCACGCCAATTAGAAGAGCTCCGAGAAGATGTCCAGTTAAAACACCGATGACGGCCGGCAGCAAGACGCTTGCCACTAACGCCCAAAGGACATAATGTTTGTGTTGATGCATGATCAGCTTATTTTGCTGGAGATCTTTAACATTGCTGTAGTCAATAATATGGTTTCGGAAGATAATCCACCCTATATGGGCATAAAAGAAACCTTGTTTGATGTTGTATGGGTCGCGCTCTGTATCTACATATTTATGGTGATCCCGGTGCTGGGAAGCCCATTGGTAGACTGATTCTTCGAAAGCGGCTGCGCCGAAAAATAAACTTAAAAAAATGATGACGGGGTTGGTTTTGAATGTTCTGTGAGCAAAAAGCCGGTGATATCCGACGGTAATGGACATTCCCGTTGCGACTGTCCAAAAGGCAAAAATTGCGATTTCTGACGCAGAAACACCGTATGCGTAAATATAGATGGGCACACCAATTACAGCAACAGCGAACATAGCGCTGAAGAAAATAAAATTTCTCCAATTAATAGTCTTAAGCATCTGGGAAATCATCTTTTTGTTATGGCAACGGCTATTATCTCATATTTCTTAAGCCTAGCCAACTAGAATTATACCATAAAAATCGGCCTTTTTTGTCCAATCCCCGCTCAAGTGGCTAAAAATACAAACGGTCAAACTGCAGTGTTCATATCAACATTACTCAAACACATTTTGAAAAACCAGTTTTTCGTTCATTTTGCCGAAAAATTCTGAAAATATTTGGATTTTCGCGTTTTTTTCTTTGCGATGAAAAATAAATCTGTTAAAATGCTGTTGATAATTTTTTCAGAATAGTGCTTGGAGCCGACTACTCCAAGGGCAAACCGGGGGTGAAATGAAATTTCAAGGAAAAATTTTAGTGATTGGTTGCGGTTCTGTTTCGCAATGCGCTCTCCCGCTCATCCTCAAATTGACTGGCGTCTCTCCAAAAAATGTTACCATCACGGACCCTGTTGACAACCGCGCCCGCGTTAAAGATGTTTTAGATCAAGGCGTCCGTTACGTTTTCGAAAGAGTCGTTGAAGATAATTACAAAACCTTGCTTGCAAAATATGTCGGCCTCGGAGATCTTATTATTGATCTTGCCTACGATATTGATTGCTGTGCTATTCTCCAATGGTGCCACGACAACAACGTTCTCTACATTAATACATCGGTCGAGCTGTGGCACCCTTACCAAGGAGCTGAGGGGAAACACCCTACGGAATTGACTCTTTACGCCAGACACATGGCCATGCAGAAAACCATGAAAAGCTGGAAGAACCCCAAAGGGGCTACCGTTATTATGGATCACGGGGCAAACCCGGGACTTGTTTCGCACTTCACGAAGCAAGCACTCATTGAAATTGGGGAGAAGATTTTAAGAGAAAAACCAAAGGACCCTCGTAAAACCCAATTAGAAATGGCCCTTAAAGACCTCAATTTTTCAAAGTTGGCACAACTTGAGGGTGTTAAAACCATTCATATCAGTGAGCGCGACACCCAAATTACAAACCGCCCGAAAGAAGTCGATGAATTTGTCAACACGTGGAGCATTATTGGATTCTATGAAGAAGGTGTAGCGCCTGCTGAACTGGGTTGGGGCACGCACGAACGTTATATTCCAAAAGGCGCGATGTTGCACAAAGAAGGACCAAGAAATCAAATTTGCCTTCGAACGAAAGGGGTTAATACGTGGGTTCGTTCGTGGGTTCCATGCGGCGAAATCACAGGCATGGTGATTCGTCACGGAGAAGCCTTTTCAATTGCAGATCGCCTCACCGTATGGGAAGGCACAAAAGCTGTTTACCGACCGACGGTTCATTATGCTTATTGCCCTGCCGATGTTGCGATTAATTCTATTCATGAGCTTGAAATGCGGCAATTTGAACTCCAAGAAAAACAAAGGATCTTGAATGACGAAATTACAAGCGGGCGAGATGAATTGGGCTGTCTCCTCATGGGGCATGATTTTAACTCATGGTGGATTGGAAGCCTCCTCGATATCGAAGAAGCCAGGCAGCTTGCCCCCCATCAAAATGCAACAACGCTGCAAGTGGCCATCTCTGCGGTCGCAGCTGCTATGTGGGCCATTCAAAACCCGAATGAAGGCTTTTGCCTTCCTGATGATCTGCCGCATGATGAAATTCTAAAGGTCGCGAAACCTTACCTTGGCCCATTCGTCTCTAAGGCCGTTGATTGGACTCCTCTTAAGGACCGAAAGAACAACTTCCTCGATTACGGTGCCAAGATTCCAAAAGCGGAAGATGTTTGGCAATTTGCTACGTTCTTAGTCACTCCAACCGAATTAGAAGCGATTAAGTCTGAGTCTTACCGAGAAGTGGTGCTATCCTAATAGATGAAAAAATCTGAGTTTAGTCCCAACGGTAATGCTGTCGAAAATTTGATTCGGCAGACACTTAAGAAACACCCTTCCCCGATCATGCTGGTTCGGAAAAGCATTCTTGAAAAACAGTTCCGGCGCTTTCGTACCGAACTTCCTAAGGTTACGCCTTACTACGCTATAAAAGCCAATCCTCATCCTGAAGTCATCAAAACTTTCATGAGAATGGGTTCCTATTTTGATGTAGCCAGCGCTGTTGAAATGAATTTAGTTTTAAGTTTAGGAGCCGCTCCACTAAAAATTATTTTTGCCAACACGATTAAATCTATCGAAGACATTCAAGCTGCCCACAAACGCCGCGTGATGCTGATGACCTTCGACAATGAACCTGAACTTTACAAGATTGCCAAACATGCTTCAGGCGCCCGTGTTCTCGTCAGGATTAAAGTAGATAATATAGGAAGCCTTGTGGAGCTTTCGCTTAAGTTTGGTGCCGATCCAGAACATGCTGTCTTTCTTCTTCGGAAAGCAAAAGCGTTGGGGCTTACGCCTGAAGGCATAAGTTTCCATGTTGGGTCTCAATGCGCTAACGTGGAAAACTACCTTCATGCCCTTGAAATTTCAGCTGGAATTTTTAAAGAAGCTAAACAGGAAGGGTTGGTCCTGACTACACTCGACATTGGCGGAGGATTCCCCATCCGTCATTATGACAGTGACAAACACCCAACATTTGAAACCATGGCGGGTAAAATCCGTATTGAAATGGCGCGGCTTTTTGACCAAAAGATTAGATTCATTGCAGAGCCTGGGCGTTTTTTGGTGGGACCGGCAGGGGTTTTGATCACGCAAGTAATTGGACGAACATTTCGAAATAACAAAAACTACTACTACTTAAATGATGGAATTTATGCCGATTTTTCAGGGATTGTGTTTGACCACTGCAAATATGAACTCAAAACCTTAAGACGCGGTCAAAAATTTCTCTCTACGGTGGCAGGCCCTACTTGTGATTCCTTTGATACAATCTCACTCAGCGAAGAGCTTCCCGAACTTGACGTTGGCAGTGTCGTTTATGCGAAAAATATCGGGGCCTACTCTTCCGCAAGTGCTGTTCCTGGCTTCAATGGCTTCGCGCCTGCGAAAATCATACTCGTCAATTAATCTGACATTTTTTCTGTCCTTCAAATCCCCGTTACGCCTTTTTACGAAACCGGTACTTAAACGTAAAGAAAACGACCAGCGTAAAAAAAATAATATTTGTAATGCCGAATAGCCTAAAAGCCAAATCGTCTGAGGTAAGCGCTCGAGGCGTCATGAGGAGAATGCAAACCCAAACGCCGACTACCCAAGCAATACTGATATCATCTGAGGACTTACGCTTTATCATGTGCAAAATAAGTGGAATATTGAAAATCGGAAGCACAAAGCCAGCAATAGCACCTATCTGATAAACAAATTTCATGGCATTTCCTTTTATTACTTTGGGGCCGTAGCCTACCACACGATTCCCTGTATCGAAGGAAGTGTCTTTTTACAGAATGGGCCGCTGTTTCGGATCATTTTCAAGAAGCGTCTCTCTTCCTGAAAATGCAAATGCAGAAGGTGTCAGCGCCGAATACAAAAACGGTGGGATGATATTTACCATTCCTAAAATAACGTCGCCGTCACTGATTCAAAAACAAAGTACAAAGATCGCGGTAAAATAAAGGCTACAAAAAAGCGAGGATAAAAACTTTGCTGCGCGGATAACTTATTCTGTTTTTTCGGGCCCGCCGGCTGCATTTGTATCAGCACCCGCATCTGCGCCAGCATCCGTACCAAGTGCGGTATCTTCATCTTCAGCCGTCGGTTTTTCAACCGTGATGCCAGAAGCTACTTTTTGGCCGTTTTTTGTTAGAAAATCAATATCAACTGCATCACCCGCTTTAATCTCCTGAAGCGCGGTAACGTTTTCAAATTTCGTTCCCGTCGGTACGCTATACGTTACATCAACGTCCTTGTCGCTGTCATAATCATATTCACTGATCACGAATTGATCCGTACCTACGCTTTTTACGGTACCGTAAGAAAACTCTGTTTCGCCGGCTGCCACTGTCGACTGTGCCATGTCCTCTTGAGCGGCAGCTTTTACTTGTTGGATGGCTGATTGTTTCGACTCTTCCACCGCTAATATATTGGGTGTAAAAAATGTGAAAGTACTCAACACTAAGCTTGCTGTTACCACTAGATACTTCTTCATTTTATCTCCTTTTTTATAGTAATTTAAAGTGATTGCGTTATGGGGGGAAAGATACACCACGGCGCCCCGAAAGTCAAGATGGTTACCTTGCGTTACTTCCGAACAGAAAATGCTGCCTTTCCAATCCAGACACAGCACAGCAAAAAAGAAGCAACGACAACAATCGCTTGATTTGTAGGTAAATCATGGACATAAGAGAAGTAAAAACCTAAAAGTGTCGACAAAATGGCCAAAACAATAGAAATAAATACAGCCCCTTTCAAACGATTGCTTATCATCAATCCCGCCATTGGTGGTACAACAAGATAGCAAAACACAAGCAACATCCCGCCCAACTTGGATGCGGCGGATACAACAATACCCAGGATGTAATAAAAAAGGAGTTCCCAAAGGCGAACTCTGATTCCCAAAACCTTGGCTTCTTCACGATCAACAAAGGTATAAACGATAGGTCGTATGAACAATGAAATTAAAATTATAGCGGGCAATAAAATGCTTAATAGAACTTTAAGATCCTGGGAAGAAGTAATGATAAGATCGCCATATAGTAGAGATTTTACCTCCTCCAGGCCGAAACCGCTCTTCGAAACCAAAAGCACACTGAGACCTGAAGCAAAAATAAAGATGGCTGCCATTAAAGCGTCCCGCGGCACTCTTTTTTCTTCAGAAGAAAAAGCGAGCAGCGTCACCGCTATAAGCGTAAAGGTAATTGCTCCTAAAAAAGGTTGAATATGAAAGAAAAGAGCGGCTGCAATTCCAAAAGCAGCGACTTCGGATAAAGTCGCGCCGATAAAAACCAAGCGTTTTAAAACGACAAGCGTACCTAAAAATGAACAAGCCGTTGCAATGACGAGGCCCGCACAAATGGCTTCTGGAAACGCCTGAAAAATTTGTTTCCCTGCTTCAATGATATGGCCCATCAAAATACTCCCGCTGATGCTTTGAGTTCATTGATTTTCATCATCTTCACTTTTCCATGATTGACAATACAGACTTCTGAAGAAGTTGAAGAACTGATGAGTTGATTCAAGCCATGATGAGCCATCAAGACCGTTTTATGATGCTTTAAGACAAAATCTGAAAGGTGGTGGAACACTTCCCTTTCGGATGTTTCGTCAAGTTCTGAAGTCGGTTCATCCATAATAAAAACATCCGCACCGCTGACAAATGCCCTGGCAACAAGTGTTTTTTGTCTCGTTCCACCTGAAAGATCCCGATAATTTTTATGGGCATGTTCCGTAAGTTTGAGTTCTTCCATCGTATCTTCCAATATTTTTTTATCTTCAGAGCTTGAATTTTTCCACCACCCAAGCTGCGGATAAAACCCCATCGCAATAATTTCCCATACAGTCAACGGAAATAGTGGATCGATAGACTTATGTTGCGGAACATAACCTGCTGGTGTGGTCTGAAAAGGAGTATGAACTGTTCCTTTCATGGGTTTGATCAGCCCAAGAATCCCTCTTAGTAAAGTGGTTTTTCCTGCCCCATTGGGTCCAATGAATGGAAGGAAGATACCCTGGGGTATTTCAAGAGAAACATTTTCTAGGATAATGTCGCGTCCATACCCCAGGGTTAGATTTTTACAGGAAACAATGGGATTCTTGTTTTGATCAATCATAATTTTTACTTGGAACCGAAAGCTTCTACAAGTTTTTGGATATTATAATCGATCAGCGAAAAATAATCTCCTTTAACTTGCCCTACTTCCGTATCCAAGATTGCAATGACAGCTCCGGTTTCTCCCGCCAATTTTTTCGGAGCTCGGTTTTCTTGGAAGATTTCTTTGACAATTACTTTTACATTTTTTTCTTTCATAATTTTAGCTAACTCCTGAAGATGTTTTGCAGTCGGTGGAATTCCCGGTTTAGGCTCAAGATAACCGACGATCACAAAGCCGAACCTTTCCATAAAATAGGGCCATGTGTTGTGATAAATGACAACGGGAGAGCCTTTATAGGGAGCAACTTGACTTTCCCAATTTTTCATTTTCTCATCGACTTTTTTCTCGAACGCTTCCGCATTTTTCCTAAAGAAATCTGCATCTCCCGGATAAATTCGCGCGAGTCCTTCCGCAATGTTGCCGGCAATAATTTTACCGTTCTTGGGATCAATCCAATAATGAGGATTTCCGAAAGCATGTTGGTCGCCTTGCGCGCGGGAGAGACTTGTCGGCACTTCGAGCAGAGAAATTCCTTTTGATACATCGATTTGTTTTTCGCCGACAGGAGCCATCAAATCCGTTCGACCGACCGCATCAAGAAGTGGAATTCGCCAAGCTTCTAGATCAAGCCCTCCGTGGATAAAGATGTCCGCTTTTTTTACCTTTAACACGTCTTTAGGAGTCGGAGAAATAAAATGAATATCGCGGTTGGACGAAGCAATGGAATAGACTTCGACTTTGTCCCCCGCAATATCCTTGACGATACTGGCAAAGGTACTGGTTGTGGTGACAATTTTAATTTTATTTGAAGCAAAAAGTTTGCCCGAGTTTAAACATAAACTAAGGCAAATAAAAACAGAAAGAAAAATCATTTTGTTTTTCATTTTAGATTCTCCTGATAAGTCATTTAATAAAGTTATTGAATCGGATGTTTGTGTGCACCGATTAAAAAGTTCGCTTTTAAGAACAACTCATTATTCACTTTATCTGACGTGGCAGCAGGTTCTGTACGAGAATACTGCAGGCGAAAATCCGCGAACTCACTCTGCCAAAAAGTCAGATAGGGCGATATTCCGATTGTCTGGTGATGCTGATCGACAACATCGAGCGGTTCAAGATAATCAAACCGCACTCCGGCGCTGAACTTTTGTGAGAACCGATAATCCAGCAGCGAATAAAACCCCCACGGCTGGCTGTTTACATGCACGCGATTAGTCCGATTCTGAAAGTAAATTTCATTCTGAAATTTCACTTTTTTACCTTCCGGCAAATTCCAGATTAAGGTCGCATCACCGCCAAATACTTTAACACCGTATCGATTTTGACCTTCAGGACGGGTATAAGACACAGCGTTCCCCATTGAATCGATTACGGTAATCGGAGGATTTTCATCCCCAAACAAGGTAGTCCAGCCTAATTCAAGACCCGTGTTTTCCATAGGTTCAAAATAAGTTTTGGCATGGGCATTGAAAATGGGACGTCTTGAAATTCCGGAGAAACTGTCGCCATTATTTCCGCGAAGAATTTCTCCGGTGATCTCAAGCGGGACATCCCACGGATTGGGAATCATATTTTGAAGACGAGCGCCTGAAGAAGCTAGGCCCTCTTCACCAAAAAAATTACGAATCACAAGCGGGTAATCTACCGTGTCTAATTGATGGGAATGAAGCAAATTCTGCTTTCCAATTTTGGACCGGAACTTTCCGATTTGTCCCGTAAATCCAAATGGAAGAC
>Ga0209515_10000160_pt1 | contig 127242 bp, 133 predicted proteins | sample Subgroupgradi54m_FD_187454 | JGI IMG/M metagenome (GOLD analysis project Ga0209515, IMG submission 187454) | Subsurface groundwater microbial communities from S. Glens Falls, New York, USA - GMW60B uncontaminated upgradient, 5.4 m (SPAdes)... ... | reverse complement strand
GATCAATCGTTCACGATTTTTCCTGTATCTCAAGGAGATGGAATTCCGCTTCAACCACCGGCACGAAAATATGCTTGCCATCACAAGGAAAATCGTGAAATCGTCGAAGCTGTTCTAGACAAGCTCCTTATTTAAATCATGTTCGAGCGGATCAAGAGACTTCCGATAGTTAAATTTATCTACAATCTGCCGGGCACCCGGCGTGCTTATCACCTTCTTCTTGCATTCTTGGGCACACTCATCTATGGCCGTCCGGATAGGAAAATTTTTGTGATTGGGGTGACTGGCACGAAGGGCAAAACGACCACACTCGAACTTTTGAATGCTGTTTTGGAGGCCGCCGGGAGAAAGACGGCGTTGTTGTCCTCCCTGCGTGCGAAAATCGGCGAGCATAGTGAGAAAAATCTGCTGGGCAACACCATGCCGGGAAGGTTTTATATCAAAAAATTTTTGAGGCGCGCCGTTGCGGCTCACTGTAAGTATGCGCTTGTCGAAGTGACCTCCGAAGGCGTTGCCATGCATCGCCATAGATTTATTTCCTGGAACATTGGTGTTTTGACCAACGTTGCTCCGGAACATATTGAGGCCCACGGTTCTTTTGAAAAATACCGCCAGGTAAAACTCGATTTTCTGAAGTACGTTTTGGGCCGCGGTGGAAAAGTTCTCATCAATCGCGACGATAAAAGTTCCAAATTTTTAATTGACGCGCTCGAAGGCAAAAAAGTTGTGACCTATTCCAAAAATGATGAACGTATTTTTCCGCTCATTCCCGAGCCGCATCCGGTTCGCGGAGCAGTGGAGGCGCCCCCTTTTATTTTGAGCGAGTTTAACAAAGACAATGTCGCCGCGGCTATTACGCTTGCTAGGGATTTGGGGATTAATGAGAAAATCGTAGCCGAGGCGCTTCGCGATTTCAGGGGCGTGCCGGGCCGAATGGAATTTATCCGCCGCGGGCCGTTCACGGCCGTTATAGATTACGCGCATACGCCCGCTTCATTAGAAGCCGTGTATAGACACCTTAAAAACTCACGTCCCACACCCCGCGCCCCGCGCCTCATCTGTGTGCTCGGATCGGCAGGCGGCGGGCGTGACAAGTGGAAGCGGCCGGTGATGGGTAAAGTCGCCGCCCAGTATTGCGACGAAATTATTTTGACCGACGAAGACCCTTATGACGAAAAATCCGAAGAAATCATCGAGCAAATTGCCCGAGGTTCTTACGAATTCAAGCCGCCGTCGGAAGTTTTGAAGATTTTAGACAGGCGCGAAGCAGTTCGAAGGGCGATCGAAATAATGGACGATGGCGATATCGTGGTTGTGACCGGCAAGGGTAGCGAAGATTTCATCCATATTGCTCACGGCAAAAAAATTCCCTGGAATGAGCGGCGAATTGTCGAGGAGGAGCTTGCGAGAAAAGAAAAAAGACCCGAGCCGATGAGTGGCTCAGGCCTCCGTAGATAGGATGACTATCTTTTGGAGAAAAAGAGGGTGCGGTGCACGACATTCGGCTTTGTTTGGCCATTCCTATCTGTCGCGCGCGGTTTTGCGGGTTTCTTCTTGCGAGTCGAGTAGACTTCCGGCCTCAATTCAGCGGCGATTGCGGGGATAGTCCTGGTTGCCGTCGCCAATCGTCCTCCTTCGAAGTGCGATTGTGGAGCCTATGAGATTATAGCAAAAGTTTGTGACCGCATCAACCGGGATAAAACTGATATAATTAACCACATGAAGCTTACTTTTTACGGCGGCGCGGGGGCAGTTACTGGTTCGAACTATATGCTCGAATCCGGTGGCGACCCCGCAAAGCCGCAGGGCGGCAACGGGGCAGGGAAAGTTTTGGTTGATTGCGGACTGCACCAAGGCGGCCACTATGCCGAACGGCAAAACTTCGAAGCGTTTCCTTATAACCCGCGCGAAATCAAAGCTGTTTTCGTGACGCATTCGCACCTCGACCACGTCGGTCTCATTCCCAAACTCTTCAAAGATGGATTTCGCGGTGAAGTTTTTTCTACGGCGCCGACAAAAGATTTTGCCGAGCTCATACTTTTGGACTCCGAGCATATTTTAGGTAAGGAGGCCGAACGCGAGAAGAAGCCGCTGATCTACACGGCAGAGGACGTGCAGGAAGTGATGAAAATCTGGCGCAAGGTTGAATATCACGCTCCTTTTTCAGTTGGCAGTTTCAAGGTTGAATTTTTCAACGCCGGGCATGTTTTGGGCTCGGCGATTGTGAAGATTGAAGTCGAGGGGAAAACGATTGTTTTCTCCGGTGATCTTGGCAACTACCCGATGCCGATCATACCGCCGACCGAGAAACTTGATTTCGCTGATTACTGTCTCGTGGAATCTACTTATGGCGACCGCGTTCACGAAAAAGTGGATCAAAGGCGGGAGATGCTCGAGGATACTATTGAGGATACCGTGAAAACAAGAGGGACACTTCTTATTCCCACATTTGCCCTGGAGCGCACGCAAGAACTCTTGTATCACCTCCACCAGCTTTTTGAAGAGGGCCGCGTGCCGCGCGTACCGGTTTTTATTGATAGTCCTTTGGCCATTAAACTCACCGCCGTTTACAAGAAATATGAAAATTATTTTAACAAGGAGACACTGGCCATTGCGCGCTCCGGAGACGATATTTTAAATTTTCCGGGACTGCGGCTTACGCTCACAACCGAACAGTCGAAAGAAATAAACGACGTTCCTCCGCCAAAAATAGTTATCGCCGGCTCCGGCATGTCCCAAGGCGGAAGAATTTTGCACCACGAAATCCGCTATCTTCCAGACCCCAAGAGCACGATATTGTTTGTTGGCTACCAGGCCTCGGGGTCTCTGGGCAGGCAAATTTTGGACGGCGCGGAAAAAGTTAAAATTTTCGGCGAAGAGGTTCCTGTGCGTTGCCGCAAGGTTGTGATTCCCGGTTATTCGGCCCATGCCGACCAGCCGCGTTTGCTTGACTGGCTCCGTCTCATGCGCCAGTCACTCAAAAAAGTTTTCGTCGTGCAGGGCGAACCGCAGGCGAGCGCGGTCTTGGCCCAGAAGATCCGCGACGAGTTGGCCGTTCAGGCGATTGTGCCAGAACCTGGGCAGTCGGTTACCCTGGATTGAATTTGATACTATAATTAGAAAATGCCCGACAAATCCTCTGAAAACAACCACAATCACGGAGACGGCGTCTATCACTTGAAATACAAGATCTGCGTCTCTGGTGCGGCGGAGACTGGGCATTGCGCTCCGGACATTGCCGAAAAATCTGAGAAGATAGGCCGGCTCGTCGCCGAGCACAACATGATCTTAGTCACGGGAGCCACGACTGGCGCTCCTTACTGGTCCGCGAAGGGGGCCAAAGAAGCTCACGGGATTGTGATTGGCATATCTCCGGCCGCCACGAAACTTGAACACGTGAAGACCTACCAGCTGCCTCTTGATTACCACGACCTGATTATTTATACGGGCTTCGGGTACTCCGGCAGAAACCTGTTGCTTACCCGCGCGTCCGATGCCGTGATAACTCTCTGCGGCAGAATCGGAACGCTCAATGAATTTACGGACGCCTTTGAAGACAATAAACCACAGGGAGTTTTGCTTGGTTCTGGCGGCACGACGGACATGCTCCAAGACATACTGAAAAACGCTCACCGCGGCCCAGGCAGAGTTGTCTTTGAATCAGATCCAGAAAAATTGGTAGAGAAGGTTATCGCACTGATTCAGCAGGAGGAAAAAGAAATTATGGGTTAAAGGTCGTAATTTTCAATTCAACATGCCAAAAAAATCTGCGGAACCAAAACCCATCGGCGAAGTTACGCATTTCTATGGTCATTTAGGCGTGGCCATCGTGAAATTTAAGAAGAACGTTGATGTCGGTGCTCGTGTCAAGTTCAAGGGAGCAACTACGGACTTTGAGGAAGCCATTAAGTCCATGCAGTACGATCATAAGGCGATTGAATCCGCCAAGAAGGGGCAAGAGGTGGGTATCAAAGTCCTCGGCAAGGTTCGCGAGGGCGACTTAGTTTTCGAGGCCAAGTAATGAGAGGTTTTTTCCGGGCTTGCAGGGGCGCAACGGTGCTTATGGCCTCCACCCTTGGCGCCGGAATTTTTGCTCTGCCCTATGTCTTTGAGCGGGCTGGGCTTCTCGTGGGCATTTTTTATTTGCTTATTTTTAGCGCCGTCGTTATTTACGTTCATGTTTTATACTGGCGGACGCTTTCGGCCGTCAAGGAAAAGGAACGGCTTTTGGGACTCACAAAAATTTACTTAGGGAAATTCGGATATGCTCTGGGGTTTGCCGCCGTTGTTTGCGGCCTGATGCTTGTCCTCGTGATCCACTTGATTTTAGGAGCGAAGTTTTTAGGTTTGTTTTTGCCTCTGGGTTGGGCCGGGGGATTGGTTTTTTTCTGGCTCCTCGGCACGCTACCCCTGCTTTTCAAAGAGAAGCGTGTTATTTGGCTCGAAACCCTGGCCGTAGTTTTTGTAGTGGCCATCATTCTTTTTATTTTTCTTTCCGCGCAGCCGACCAGGAGTTTGGCGACTCTGTCGCCGATTAACTTCGGAAATTTGTTTTTACCCTTTGGTGTGGTTTTGTTTTCCCTTGCCGGCTGGACGGCAATCGAGCCGCTTTACGAGACGTTTAAAGCCGAGGGACGCAGTTTTGAACGAACATCGTTGTGGAGTATCGCTCTGGGAACAGCGTTTGTCGCGGTGCTTTATTTTATCTTTGTCTTGGCCATTCTTGCTTCAACTCCAGTAGCCTCTCCCGACACAATTTCGGGAATTTCCGGCTGGCCATACCTCCAAACTGCCTTGATCGGCATTTTAGGATTTTTTGCCCTGTGGGTTTCCTACTTGCCGATTGCCCTGGAGATTAAACACGCTCTCGTTTACGATCTGCGCTCACAGAAAAAATTGAGTCTGCTTTTGGTTATTTTTGTTCCGATTCTCCTCGTGATTTTCGGTTTGAATAATTTTTTTAAAGTTATTGGCCTTGCCGGCGGCGTTTTTCTCGGCTTGGAGTATTTGCTGATCGTGCTTATTGGGAAGAGTGTTCTGCGGCCAGCCGGTCTAGAGAATTTTATTCTAAATCTCCTTGCGCTCGTCTTCACCGCCGCCGCGGTTTACGAGATTTATTATTTCGTTATAGGATAGTTCTGCGGTAACGCCCTCGTAGTTCAACGGATAGAATATCTCCCTCCGAAGGAGGTGATGCAGGTTCAATTCCTGCCGAGGGCACGGGCATGTGAGACCCTATCGAGAGGGCTCAAGAGAGCTTTCTCTCGGTTGAGTCAAGCAAAAGAAAATCCGCTGAAAATAGCGGATTTTCTTTTTACGCGATCTCGATTTTTTTCTTTGCCATCGTGATCTTGCTCCGCAGGCATGAGAGCAGCTCCCGTTTCTCGAATATGCTCCCGTCCCGCAGGACATATTTTGCATAGTTCCGCACGTCGACATCGCCGACTTTCCGCAGAGGGTGCAGGTCATGAGCCTCGTGAAGGCGAACTCTTTTGGCTCATTGCTCGCCGAATAAGTCAGCATTTTTTCCTGCACCTTATCGAAGAGATCTTTCGTGATGATCGGCGTATGTTTGCCGATGTACCATTTGCCACCTCCTTTCGGGTACTCGAAGCTGCCGTAATAGAAGTGGTTTCGCAGCGTGATATAGATATTACTAATAGTGAGCGGTTTGCCGTTCTTCGTCGTGAATTTTATTTCGTCCTTGAGCCAAGCGTGCAGGCGTCTGCCGCTCATATTCCCGTAGGCCACCCGCTCGAACATTTTCTTTACGATAGGTGCCCGATGCGGGTCGATTTCCACCACGCAACTTTTCTCCTTGCTCGTGCTGTTCAGGTATCCCGTGGGCGCGGTACACGGCCACAGCCCCATCTCGCATCTGGCCCGGAGGCCTCGCTTCACGTTGACCACCTTATTGTCGTTCTCGAGTTTCGCCTGCGATCCAAGAATCATAAGGAGGAATTTCTCGTTCGGAGAATTTGTGAATTTCTGCCCGTAGGTGCGTATCTCGATTAATTTTCCGCTGTCCATGAGGTCCACGATTCTTCCGAGGTCGCCGGCATTTCTTGAAATGCGGTCTGCGGCCCAGGTGAGAATGCCGTTGAATTTGCCGCTTTTTATTTCATCCACGATTTCGTTGAACACCGGCCGCTGTCCGGCTTCCTTGACGCCATATTCAGGTGGTTTCCTTCGTTGCGGGACGGAATCGTAGAATTGGCCGTGGTATATTTTGACGACCGGCCACGCCTTCTTCACTTCAATGATCTCAAAAACCAACCCCAAAGGATGCTTGTGGGGCCCGAACGGAACACGACAAATATGCCTTTTTGTGTTCCGTTTTTGTAGAAGAACGCCCATATCGGATTCCATTCTGGACTGGCAGAGATTCCCATTTTGGACAGTCCAAAATGCCTCCCCGGAGTCCAATATGTCCAAAATGGAGAAAGGAGCCACTGACCGAGCGGGCTAAATTTGCTATACTGAAAACCTCCAAAGGATCCTTACGTGGTCTCATTCCTAAAACTTCGAGACCATGAGGGGGCGCAATGAATCCATGAAACTTATTTCTCTAAACATCTGGGGCGGCAAGGCCTTTGGGCCGCTCATGGATTTCATCAAACAGTCGGCGGCCGACACCGATATTTTTTGTTTTCAGGAAGTGTTCCGCTCTACTTCGGAGATTAGGGAGAGCCACGGAACAGTTATGAACATTCTTGACGATCTTTCGGAAACCTTGCCAGATTTTCTGCGATACTTTTCTCCGATCCAGGACCTTTTTGATCTTACCGGCCGCGTGGACTTCGATGCCTCTCTGGGGCAGGCGACTTTTATTCGCAATTCCATCACAGTTCTTTCTCAGGGAGAGTTTTTTGTTTATCGCAAGCGAAATGGAGCTGAAAGCCTAGAGACGATTCCCGCCAATGTTAATTTCACTCGCCTAGAGCGCAACAAAAAGATTTTTACTATCTGCAACTTCCAAGGCCTTTGGTATCCGGGGGAGAAACTAGATACACCGGAACGGCTTGAACAGTCTCGCAGGATCAAAAATTTCCTTGATCGAGAACAGAATCCCAAGATATTGTGCGGCGATTTCAATTTGATGCCCGATACAGAAAGCATGAAACTGCTGGAGGGCAGTGGCCTAATAAACTTAATCGAAACTTTTAAAATTCCCCGAACGCGGAGCCGCCTTTCATCTTTTTTCGGCACACCAGACGCCCAGAAATTTGCCGACTACGTTCTTGTCTCTCCTGACGTGAATGTGCTAGATTTCAAAGTGCCCGACGTGTTGGTTTCCGACCATCTGCCGATGATTCTGGAGTTTAGATAAATCTGCAGGGCGATTAGCTCAGTGGTAGAGCGCTTCGTTTACACCGAAGAGGCCGTAGGTTCAATCCCTACATCGCCCACAAAGTTTTTAGTGAAATCTGCGCGCCAAAAACTTTGCTATGTTATCGTTTTTGTCAACGTAGATCATTATGCGTCGGATTACCTCCCTCAGCCCTTTATTGAGCGCCGCCATCGTGGATTTAGTAAGAGAGGTCGGCAATTCATAATGTGATACAAAGTTTTTGTAATGCCGTGAGCGTTCTTTGAGAATTTTCTCTGCGGCGATGGTAGCGATTTCTATTTTTAGGCCGCGTTTTTCTAAAATATTTTCTAAAAGTTGCCTGGCGCGTCCCAAATGATATTCGTTAGTTTCGATTAGCGCACTTTTTATGCCTTTTGCCTCGAGAAAATCTAACACATTTTCTAAATTTTCTGCAGTGTTCTTCGATTTGGTTTCAAGAATCAAATCTTTTGGATCCACGCCCTTTTTGGCGATGTATTCTCCTACAACTTGAGCTGAGGATCTGTCCTCTCCAAAATCTTTCCATGGCCCGCCGCTTATTATAACCGAATCAACCAGCCCTCTCCGCCAAAGTTCAAACGCGCCCAAAGCCCTCATCTTGGACTCCATGCTGGGCACTACTTCTCCTTTTCGGCCAGGTTCTATTTCGTGGCAGAGCACCACAACGGCTTCTGCTTGCGGCAAGCCTTCCATCTCCCCTTCCACTTTTTCTTGAGCCGGCTGCGCTTCAAATGAATGGCGCTCTTTCATGCCATTACTGTATACCGCAGCCGCAATTTAGACAAGCAAAATTAATTCCTCGGCAAATTTTGGGGAGTTATCCGTTAAGCTTATAGAAATTTTCAAAGAGTTTTGCCACGAGTATCGGCCCCGTGCCGCCGGGGGTTTTCGTGTAGGAAATGCTTTTCCCTTCGGCATCCGCCGGATTAAAGTCGCCGACTGTTTTGCCGTCAAATTTATTCCAGCCGAAGTCTATGACGAGCGCCCCGGGCTTTAGGTCCTCCGTTCCAAAAAGATTGGCGCGGCTAGCGCCGCTTACAACCACATCGGCGTCTTTGAGTTTTGCCCTAAGCTCCGGTGCGCTGGAGTCGAAGACTGTGAGCTCCGCCACTTTGTTTTGCAACCAAAAACCAACGGGCTTTCCTATCAAAAACCCCGCGCCGATTAAAACGACCTTCAGTTGCCTAAGATTAAGATTTGCGCGCTTCAGGATTTCCTCCACGGTTCCAACGGACGGCGGGACAACGGTGTGTCTGCCGCTGTAAAATGCTCCAAGCGCCGCTTCTCCCAGGAGATCGGCATCTTTTTCTTTGGGGATGGCGTTTAGAACATAGTGTTTGTTGATCTCATCGGGTAATGGAAGCTGGACGATGAAGCCGCCGCAAAGTTTCGGTGTCGCGAGCCGGCCGATTTCCCGCCGCAGCTCGTCGGTTGTGATGTCCGGCGGCAGTTTGTAGAGCCGGAAGGAAATCCCCAGTTCCCCGGCCGCTTTTTCTTTTTGCTTCAAGAAATTGAGCGATGCCGGATCGTCTCCAACCAGAACTGCGGCGAAAAATTTATCCGTCTTGGGCGGAGTTTTAAGTCGGGCGATAATTTCTTCGGCTATTTTTTTGCCGTCAATGATCATAATGATTTATTTTGACCTGATTTTGTTCGTGATTTTACCCACGACGACATTTATAGGATTTTTTGTGTTTATTGATATTACGCCCCGTTTCCGCATATCCGACTCAAATTTTTTATACCAGCTCAAAACGTGTTCCTGTCCGGACTTATCTCTGGCAAATTCATTCCCCTTACGAGTACTAAGGCGGTGCAAAAATAATTTTTTATCGCAGTGCAAAAGAAAAATCCGATCAAATAGGTCGAGGTAGTCGTCTTGATTGGAGGCAAGGCCGGCTACCACAACCGCACCTTTTACACTTTTTTGTTTATCAATCAACTTTTTTAGCTTTGACGGGTCACAGATGTAATTATGGGCCTCTAGCCAGTCCCTGCCAATGCCATATTTGTAGACCCCTTCTTTGCTCGTCAGCTTATGCTGCCAGTGGCACAAACCCGGCACGGAGTCTATATCGATGGCGGCGAAGCCTTTCTTTCTCAATTCTTTTATGATGGTCGATTTTCCTACTCCGGAAACGCCGGTTATATAGAATTTTCGCATACTCGGTTTTTTATAACCGCTTCCCCTGCCGCTTTAGTATGGCAGAGGGAATTTTCGACAAAGTTTCGAAACTTGACCGTGTGCGTTTTTGTTGTTGATGAGCACTTCGCGCATAAATCCCGCCACTTCTTTCATCTCTTTTTCTTTCATGCCGCGGCTTGTGAGTGCTGGAGTGCCGATGCGGATGCCGGAGGGATCGAAAGGACTACGTTGGTCGTAAGGGATCGTGTTTCTGTTCACGATAATTCCCGAGCGCTCCAAGCGATCCTGCGCCTCGCGGCCTGAAATGCCCAAATTGGTGAGATCAATGAGCATAAGGTGGTTGTCAGTCCCGCCCGTGACTAAGTTGAAGCCGAGGCGCGTGAGTTCGCGCGCAAGAACCTTGGCATTTTTTACGATTTGCCGTCCATATTTTTTAAACGACGGCTGTGATGCTTCGTGTAGCGCAACTGCTATCGCCGCGGTTTGGTTGTCGTGCGGTCCGCCTTGGAGCCCGGGAAAAACCGCCTTATCAATTGCCGAGGCAATGTCAATTTTATGCTTAGCGGCAACGCGCGAATCGCGGTTGGCAAACAGCATCGCTCCGCGCGGGCCGCGCAGAGTTTTGTGGGTTGTGGTCATGACGACGTCTGCGTAGGGGAAGGGCGACGGGTGGGCGCCGGCGGCGACGAGCCCGGCGATATGCGAGACGTCCGCTAGAAAGTAAGCGCCGACTTCACGGGCAATTTTTCCGAATTTTCCGAAGTCGAGGGTGCGCGGATAGGCGGTTGCTCCGGCAACGATAATTTTCGGCCGTTCCTTACGCGCCATGCGGCGCACAGCTTCGTAGTCAATGAGGCCGTTGCGGCCGACAGCGTATTGAACCGATTTATAGATTTGCCCGGAAAAATTCACGCGCCAGCCGTGCGTCAGGTGTCCGCCGAAAGGCAAACTCATTCCCATGATTTTTTCCCCTGGCTTGAGCAGGGCAAAGTACACGGCCATATTGGCCGGCGAGCCGGAATAGGGCTGGACATTCACGTGCCAATGCCTACCCAAACGAAAAACCTTCCTCGCTCGTTCCTGGGCCAACAACTCTATTTCATCAATGACCGAATTGCCGGCATAGTATCTTTTTTTCGGATAGCCCTCGGAATATTTATTCACAAGCGGCGACCCGAGCGCGCGCAAAACTGCCGGCGAGGCGACGTTTTCCGAGGGAATCAAGTCGAGCGTTTCGCGTTGGCGCTTGGTCTCGCGGGCAATTAAGTTTTCTAAAACCTTGTCGCGCATCTCTTAAATTCTACTTTTTTTTCACAAAAAAAAAAGTGCCGCCCGAATTGGAGCGGCAGTATTGCGGTTTTGGCCAGTTACCTAGAGGATTTAAAACTTTTTACGATCCTTGCAATACGATTTCCGACTGGATATTGCGCGCCGCCTGCCCAGTTTAGCAGGGATACAACGAGCACTCCAACCAGAAAAATTTCCAGAATTTCCTTCATGATTCGTCCTCCTTTCTTGCAGCAAAGCCGCTGCTGTTTAAAATAGCGCGTCGCCAAAAGTGGGTCAATTTTATTTAAGAACCGGGGCTTGATAGTTCTAGGGAGCTTAGTATAATTTTTTTAGCCCCCATCGCGAGTTTTAATAGGAGAAAAAAAATGAGCCAGGCGCTGCTTTTGCCAATTGAGACGCTGTCGTTTTCTCGGACGAAACGGAGAGGAATTTCGCCGAAACGAGTTGAGGAACTGCGCAGGCAAATTGAAGTGGGCCGCACCATGATGCCGATTCGGGTATGCGCCTTGGGTGATGGCACCTACGTGGTGCGCGACGGGCGTCACCGTGTTCAGGCGCACATCGAAGCCGGATTCCAGAACATCCTTGCAATCGTCGAGAATTTAGCTAACCGAATAGGAAGATTTCTACGCTATCTTTTCTCGCTTTAAAGAAAGTTTTATAGAGACCGCATGGTTCGCCCAGCGGTCTTTTTTTGATTAAATTTCCAAAACTTTGTCGCGTATTGAAATCGGTTATTTATACTCTATCTTTTTACTACCCCTAATCCTGTTTTTGTTAGCGACGTCATTAGGCCTCGCGCGAGCGTTGTCTCAACTGACGCCGGTTATTTTCACACCCCCCTCGTTCGTGCGATCAGGCACGTCCTCGGAAAATGTTTGGAGTAATTCCTTTCGCCACTCTGGTTTTTCTTGGTATTGAACTACCTCCACCCCGGCAGATCGGAGCGTTTCTAGCGTCTTGGAGTTGCGATAGATCTTGGCGGCGACTATTCGTTTTACTCCACAGGCGATGACGTATTTGACGCAGTGTACACACGGCGAGTACTTAGTGTACATTGTTGAACCGATAGTGCTCACGCCACCTTGGATCGCAGTCTGCAAAAGCACGTTGTGTTCTCCGTGTATGGTGCGAACGCAATGGCCCTCTTCCATTAGATGTCCCACGTCGCTGCAGTGGGGCAGGCCTGGAGGTGAACCATTGTAGCCAGTGGCTATGATGCGACCGTTTTTTACCAAAACCGAGCCAGAGTAAAGACGATCGCACGTCCCGCGAGTTGCCACCACCTTTGCAACGGCCATAAAATAATCATCCCACGATGGCCGATAGTGTTTTCTTTCTTCGGACACGTTTTTACGATTTATCAACTGTAATTTTATCTGCCATATTTCTTTCTGGAAAACTATCGCAGTTCGTGGTTTTGAGGTTGCACTCCGAGAACGGCTCGATAACGATTGTGCCGTTTTTTCGATGCTTTAAGATTTGGTCGCGGGAAAGAAGCATTGGTTAAGTTTACACGGTGCACCCGCCAAATGTAAACGCGTAAGCGCGGAGCCCCTCGTCTTTCACAAAAATTTTGAGCTTGTCCTTGAGCATCTTGTTTCCGGATACCAGGTTGTACATTTTTGCTTCGTGGACCTCCAGCTCCTTTAAAAATCTTCCTCCGAGTTCCAGGCGAATTTTTACCGGCCGCTCGGTTTTGGCCTCCATCACCAAATTGACCTCGGCGGCCTCGAAATTGATTTCTATGTAGTCCTCAAAATTTTCGGTTTTCCTCTCGTGTTCGATGAACTCCGGATGGACTTTCCAGACGCCGTGGAAATTCCAGAGTTTTCCTGACCGGCCGCGCATTGCTCCGAGATATGTTTCTCTGGTCGTCGGGTAGCAAACGCCGCCCGCTCCTTCCTCTTGTGCTGCCTCGGCAAATTTTAGCTTAAGATTTACTTCGAGCAGAGCTTTTTGGATAGCCTCCTCGGTTTCTTTGTAATTCCCCTCGCCGGCGTGGTCGTAAATAATCTGGCCATTTTTATCCATTAAAAACTTTCTCGGCCAGACGTTATTGGAATACAAGCTCCAAATTTGGTAATCGTTGTCCATGACGACCGGATATTCTATTTCGAATTCTTTTATGGCGCGCTCCACATTTCCCACGTTTTTTTCAAATTCAAATTCCGGGGTGTGCACGCCGACGATCAAGAGGCCCAGTGGCGCATATTTGGCTTGCCACCCCTTGAGATGAGGCAGTGTTCTTTGGCAATTGACGCAGGAGTAGGTCCAGAAATCAATGAGCACGACTTTATCCCGCAAGTCCTTCATTTTAAGTCCGGGTGAGCCCGCCTGCGCAGGCAGGTTGAACCATCTTAAATTTTGAGGGAATTCTGGGGCTTTCATTTATCTGTTATTTTAAATTAGTTCACTCCAACAATAAACGCCTTCCGTCTTGAATCGGGAAAGCGTTAGATCTTCAAAATGCGTCGTGTGGCATAGTATATCGACCAGATCACAATAACCAAGGCGGTCCACCATAAGGAGATTATGGATGTGGCAATCATCAGATCGCCCGGACTTATGTAATCGTATTTGACAAGGGGTCCCCTCGGCGGAAAAAGAAACTGCAAAAGCTTCATCGAATCTACGCTAATATAGTCCGCAAACCAAAAACTTTTTGTTTGGGTTGTTTGGGCATCTGCCAGGAAATGGTCCGGGTTCATTTTAAGAAAGCCGTTTTCGTATAGCAAGCGCTCAATTTGACTCTGTACGCCCACTGGCATCCTGTTGTCGTTGAAGTACACAGCAATAGAAATCGACACCCATCCAATAATGCCGACAAAAAGAAAGCTTGTGAAATAGCGCACGGCGACCTGTAAAAATCTCGGCCAGTCGCCTCTGTCGATTCTTTTCGCAACCGGGCCAAGTCTTACAAACAGCAGTGCTGTAAGCATGAAAAGCAGAAGGGAAAGCGATTTTTCAACAGGGAGTCGTGCTAGGTAGGCAACTAATTTTGGGATGTCGCCAAAAAACCATGGCCAGAAAAGAAACTTTATAAGCCAAGCCGGCATAATAGCCTCCCGAAAGGTCAAGCTTCTGTTTGGTATTATAATCTGTCCTGGTTGAAAAAGCAAGCGCGGGGAAGGCTTAGTCCGAAAAACTTTTTTTGGGTGCCTAACGGGAATTGAACCCGTATTGCCGCTGCCACAGAGCGGAGCTTTACCATTAAGCTATAGGCACCATCTTTCGCTTCAAGCTTACAATTTTCTCAAAACTTTTTCAAACTCCCACGTCTAACGAGAAGTGCTTCGCGTACCCAACAAGCTTCTCGTTAGGTGTGGGGTAAAATTTGTCTACCGGGCGGCGATTTGCTATGATAATTTCCATAACTTCACATGGGACAATTTCTCGCCAACTTTGGGCTTCTCGCTGGCCAAAATCATTTTTTGGCTTATTTTATTGTTTACGTCGTTACGATCTTTTTAGGGAACATTTCGGCGTTTGCTGGTTTATGGTTGGCTCTGCGCGGGTACTTCGGACAATGGGGAATTCTTTGGATTTTGCTTACGGTATTTTCCGCCGAGGCCAGTGGCGATCTTCTTTGGTACTCGCTCGGGCGGACGCTCCGCGAAACCCGCTTTGGAAATTTTGTTAAAAATCGCTTGCCAGGTCATGAGCGCATAGAGAAAAATCTCCAGAAGAACGGAACCAACTGGGTCTTCTTTTCCAAGTTCCTCTATGCCTCGAGCTTTCCAATAATTTTTTCCATCGGTTGGGCAAGAACAAATTTCAAAAAGTTTTTTAAAACATCACTGGTTGCCCTGATCCTTTGGTTACCGATTTTGACGGGTTTGGCCTATGGATTAGTTTTCGGACTCACACCGCTCGGCGCCATTGCCGCCTTCAGCACCCTATCCAAAAAATTTGAGATCTTGTTTTTTGTGGGACTGGGGCTTTTTCTGGTCCTTGATTACTTCTTGGCCAGATTGGTCAGGATTTTGGTGGGCAAAAGGTTTTTGGAAGAGAATGATGGTTCGGGCCAGGCCCCAAAAATCGGGACTTGACTTTTTTATCATAATGTTGTAATATCTAGGCAGTATAGGCCTCGGCTGATTTCTCGGCCCGGCCTTGCAGTTTGTCAATTTCAGACGAAAGACGAAAGGAGAACAACAGGTGAAAGCCGAATTGATTTCTTTGGGCGCTTCTATCGACCCGCGTGGTATTTTGTCAGGGATCGGCGGTCAGGGAAAACTCTTTCTCGCCGAAACCAACCACGGCAAATTCGGATTGCTTTTTGACTGGGGCGTTTATCCGTCGGATAAGCGTCAGAGGGAAAAAGAGTCCTTGGCACTGCTTCGGGTTGAGCCAGTTGAAGAGTTTCCCTTGATTGGCTTGGACCACTTGGGATTTCCGGACTTGTCTGACGTAGAGATTACAGAGATCGAGATCATTTCTCGCAAAGACTCCGATCTCGATTATTCAGCGAGTTCCCAACTACCGGACTATAGACTTCTCAAGGAGTCTCTCCGGGGAGTGAAAGAGTTGATCATTGTGGTTACGCATGCTCATGCCGATCATATCGGTGGCGTGCCGTGGCTTTATGCGAAACTGAAGCGCGACTTTCCCAACTTGAAAATCACAGTGCTGATGACGGCCCCGACTCGCGAGATCAGCAGTTGGAGTTGGTATGATCACCTGAAGATCATGGAGGCAAAGAATCGCCAAATCAGCCGGCAGAGGTTTGGCCGGCGCAACTTCATCAAGCCACTTTTCGGGGTGCCAGAGATTGAAACTTCGCTCAATGACGTAAAAATCGTTGAGTATGGCGATGTCTCGGCAATCGGCCCCTTTGAGCTGAAATTCTTTTACAACCCCCACATTTTGGGAGCGGTGGGCGTTCGGGTGAAGATTTTTGACATCGGTGGCCGCACAGTAACCGGATTTGTTACCGGAGACGTGCGTTACAAGCACCAGAGTCTGATTCCGGGGATGCCAATTCCCACGCTCGACAGTTTGGGAGTTGCGCGCCTCGATTTCTTGCTCATGGAATCCACCTATGCCGGGAAAACGCAGCCGCCTATCATCGAAGAAGAAGAGCGTCTCGTTGCGGACATTAAAGAGTGTCGCGCGCGTGGCGGGAAATTCCTCATTGGATCTCTTTCTGTCGATCGGGCGCAAACCCTTTTCGACATTCTCGTGCGTCACGGCTTCACCGATCCCGCGTCTCCATTCTACCTGCCGGTCTGGCTCGACGGCGCGGCGAAGGAAATCTCCGCGATTTACAACTCCTATTTGCCTGGGTCTACTCTCAAGGACGTCGCGAAGCATTTCGTTCGCGACAAAGGTCACCGTTTCAGCATCATGGGTTCCGAGGGACCGTGCGTTGTCATTTCCTCTTCGGGGATGTTCGTCGGCGGCCCGTCCGTGGGCTACGCGCATTTCTGGGCGCAGGGCGAGTTGAATGTCATTGCCACGGCTTCGTGGCAGGATCCTTATTCTCCGGGAGGACGGCTCTCCGATATCAAACGGGGAAGCTGGGTAAGCTTTCGCGGGAAACAGATCCGATTCAATGCCGAGGTGAAGCGCTATCGCCCATCTTCGCATATGGATGGGGCAGAGGCCTTGCAGACGATCAGGAATCTCCATCCCGACCGGACGTTCCTCGACCACGGTGAGGAAGCGGGTATGGACAGTATTGTTTCCGAGATGGGGCCATCTGTAATCAAAACCCAAATCGGCAGGCGCTACATCCTCGCCTAAAATCCCGAATCTCTTGATCATTTTCACGGCCTGTCATGCTCCCCCCAGGGGACTTGACAGGCCTTTTTCATTGGTGTATAATGTAGGGAGTTCTGGTAGAGAAGGGTTTTGGTTTAGGAAGTTTCAACTTCCGATTCTAAGACTTTTGCTTTGCCACATTCTCAACTGAAAAGGAGGTTTCCCATGGGGAAGCCAAAGGCACAACGCAAGAGCAAGGGGGAAGTAGCGACAGGGACCGGTCTCGCGCAAGTGGGAGAGGTCTTGCAAGAAGCCGGATTCGAGGCGCGGCCAGCTGAAGCGCAGCCGGCTGTCAATCTCGGTTTGCCCAGCCTGGATGCAGTCACGATCGAAACCATTCCGGACTTGGCTGCAATCGCCAAGGACGCGACTGAGCTCAAGTCGTGGCTCCACGGTACGCCTGGTTCAACCTCGGCGCTCGATCTCATCAAGCGCTTGGGGGAGGCCATCGCGCCTTCTATCGGTCTCGACCGCGAAAGCTATGAGACCGTGAAAGAGAAGGTGGGAAAAAACACCACCACCGCATCCGAGATCATCTTTTCCAAGTCGGGGAAGGTGACGGCAGGAGCGAGAGACCAGCTCCTTTCGCTTTTCGTCCAGACCATTCTGGGCGGAATGGCTCACAACAACAACGCTCTGGGGCGGTTCACCGAGATGTTTTACAGAACCTTCGCCCTGATGCTCGTCCCGTCGGACGGGAAGAGTTCCTCGGTAACTCTGCCGGTGACGCCCGAAGGGGGCGGCCGGTGGCAGTTCACTTCACTCATGATCCTTCCTGGGCAAAGGGATTCTCACCGGATCCTCGCCATGATCAAGGCGATCGCCAAGGAGGCGCGTACAGCGAGCTTCGAGGTGAAGCAAGAGAAGGTCGGCGACCTTCGCAAGGGGACCGATCTTTTCCTCGATGCCATGGAGAAGGGTGGAGGGGTGTCGGCGGTTTTCAGGGCTTCGACCAAGGACGCGACGAATCCGGATGGTTCCAAAAAGATCAACCGCAACACGGGCCAGCCGTGGGTTGATTTTGGAGGTGACATCAGGGTGCGGGTGGTCACGCGGAAGGTCGGGACGGTGGACCAGAACTTCATCGAACCGATCGACGCTGTCGGTCCGGTGGCTTCCAATGTCCGGAAGATGGTGGTGGCGCGGGTTTCGATCCCGGCCGAATCCGTGAAGACGGAGCGGTACGAGGCGAAGCCCCGGCTCGAGGGTGAAAAGTTCTACCTTACCCGCGACTTCCACCGCCTCTGCAGGGACGGTTACCTGCGGGAGCTGGAGCTCGCGCCTCGGCGCGAGGAAAGCAGGGCCATCAGGGCTTTGCAAACTGTCGAGCCGGAGGCGTTAATCCTCGACGGCGCCGTCGGCACCACGTTTCTTTTCCGGAAGCCCGGGAAGGATCGGTCTGGCAAGGTCAGGTCGGCGTGGTTCGACACCGCGCGGCAGAGGGATATCAATCGCCTCGAGTTCGCGCTCACCCGCCGCGAAGACGATGCAATGGCCGTCGTGGCCTGCCTGAAGGAGAACGAAGAGTTTTTTGCCGGTTGCCGTGAGTTCACGCAACCCGGTGAGAAGTTCAACAATCTCCCCAGTCCGTTGAGGGAAGTGCTCCACGTCCTGTGGGCGACCTTCAATGGGATGCGCAACAAGGGCAATGGCCAGCCGGGTCAGCCGGCGGTCGATCCTGCCGACGAGGAAAAGTTCCAGAAGCAGATGCTCGCTGGAGCCGGCGAGATTCCTGCCGAGGTCGCATCCTCCTAACCCAAACCCGAAGCGTGGGTTCCGAGAGTTAACAGCTCTTCAGCCCTAACGCTTCACAACCGCTTCGAGCGGGCCGTGGACGAGAAGTTTTCTTTCGTCCACGGCCCCTCGGAGCTCTTTTTTTATAAACGCGAGATGGGGTGGATGCGTTTGTCGCGCGCCACTGGAAGAGTGGGCGAGTGTTTGACACTGTTTAAGGCCAGTGCTATAATGCAGCCAGCAGTCTTGGAGGTGACAAAGTGGGAAAACCATGGACGCGAGCGCAGCCCTGGTTGCGCGACCCAAAGAAAGCTTTCCGTCGAGGCAAATGGCGGGTTTATGACGCCGCGGACTGGAAGCCCGATTTTGAGCCAAGGCAATCAATTACTGTGTTTGCTGTTTTGGCAGACGTGGCAGCGCAGAAGGTGTTTAATGTCCACAAGATAGACGATGGAAAGCCAAGCTGGGGTTTGCCAGGCGGCGGCGTTGAGATTGGGCAAGGAGAAAAGCCAGAAGAAGGTATCTTCCGTGAAGTGCTGTGGGAGTCCGGCTACAAGATTTATCGCGATGAATCCGGCAAGCTGATCGGCGCCGACATCGTGCTCGACCAGCAAGTTACGGACACGCACAAGCGACTGATCTTTTTTTCCTCGATGGACATGAACGCGCCGCAGTTGCCGGTCAAAGAGACCGACGAAATTGATGAAGCCGGTTGGTTCACTCTTCGGGAAATCCTTGACAGGCCAAGTTTTCCCTACGACTCCTCCGCAATTGATCCGAACTTCCGCAATTACATGAGAGAGACTCACGTGGGTTACATTTTCGGAGTCCTTTCGACTTGCGGCTGCTTGGGGGATTTTGGCCTTGAAGAGGCCGGACCAGAAGATTCCCAAGATGACGATCTCAAAATCGCAAGCTCCACAGGCACGTAAGCCTGTGGAGCGGTTTTTTTCTCCAGAACTCATCTCAAAATAGCGATTTGAAGTAAAATGAGAAATTTTCGAGCGAGAGTCGCGAAGCCCGACGAAAGGAATAGCTTGGCCTATTGCGAGGAGGGATGAGCGGCCTCGCAGCCGAAAATGGCCATTTTAAACAAATCGATTACTTTTGAGATGGGTTCTGGTATTGACCACTGCGCGATTTTTATTAAAATTAATACGTAAGACAAAATCAAAGACACGTGTCCAACTTTTTTAAAAACTTAACTTGGGCGATTGTGACGCTTATTGTCATCTCGCTTATTTTTTCCATGTTCTTGGCTCCGGCGAAGGCGCCGGAGAAATTGAGTTTAAGTCAACTGGCCCAGAAAATTTCCCAGGGCGAGGTGGCCGAGATCAAGGTGAATGGAGACGACTTGAACATTGTGCTCAAAGGCGGCGCGAACGCCGTTTCCAAAAAAGAAATAGAATCCGGAATCACGGAAACCTTGAAGAACCTGGGGGTGGCACCAGAGGATTTTAATAAGGTGCGGGTTAGCGTTGAGTCGCAATCCGGTTGGCAATTTTGGGTAGGCATTTTGATCCCGACGCTCTTGCCCCTCATTATCATCGGCTTTATTTTCTGGATGATGTTTCGGCAGGCGCGGACCGGGGTCAATCAGGCTTTCAGTTTCGGCCGATCGAATTTGCGCCTCTCCAATTTAAAAGACAAGGTTACGTTTAAAGACGTTGCCGGTTTAAAGGAGGCCAAAGAGGAATTAGTGGAGGTGGTTGATTTTTTGAAAAATCCGAAAAAATTTTTGGATTTGGGCGCGCGAATTCCGCGTGGGATACTCCTCATGGGGCCGCCGGGAACGGGCAAGACCTTGATCGCTCGCGCTGTTGCTGGCGAGAGCAACGTCCCCTTCTTTTACATTTCTGCCTCGGAATTTGTGGAGATGTTTGTGGGCGTGGGCGCCAGCCGCACGCGGGATGCTTTCATGACGGCCAAGCGCGCCGGGCCCTCAATTCTTTTTATTGACGAGATTGACGCCGTCGGCCGCCAGCGCGGCGCTGGCCTCGGAGGCGGCAACGACGAGCGGGAACAGACCCTGAATCAAATTCTTGTGGAGCTAGACGGTTTTGACCGTGATACGAGAGTGATAGTGCTTGCGGCCACAAACCGGCCGGATGTTTTAGACCCAGCGCTTTTGCGTCCGGGCCGCTTCGACCGGCGTGTGGTGCTCGACTTGCCGGACATCAATGACCGCGAAGCAATTTTTAAAATCCATAGCCAAGGAAAGGCTTTGGCTAAGGGTGTTGATTTGAGAAAGGTTGCAGTGAGGACGCCCGGTTTTTCCGGCGCGGACTTGGCTAATATTGTAAACGAAGCCGCCATTTTAGCGGCTCGCAACAATAAAAAACTGATTGAACAACAGGATTTCTACGAAGCGGTTGAAAAAGTGATGTTGGGACCGGAGCGCAAGAGCCGCGTGATCTCGCAAAAAGAAAAAGAAATTACGGCTTATCACGAAGGCGGGCATGCCCTTGTTGCCGCATCTTTGAAAGACGCCGATCCGGTGCACAAGGTTTCCATAGTAAGCCGTGGCATCACTGGCGGCTACACGATGAAATTGCCGATTGAAGAACAACACCTACGTACGAGGCGTCAGTTTTTGGCGGACTTGGCGATGATGATGGGTGGTTATGCTTCGGAGAAACTGACCTTCGGCGATATCTCAACCGGCGCCTCCAACGATATTAAGGTTGCCAGCGAGTTGGCGCGCAAACTTGTGACCAAATACGGCATGAGTGAGAATCTGGGGCCGCAGACCTTCGGCAATACCGAAGAGCTCGTTTTTCTGGGCCGCGAAATTACGACGGAGAAAAATTATTCCGAGAAGGTGGCGGCCGAGATCGACGAAGAAGTGGGCGGACTCATACGCCGAGCGTATGAGCTTGCCGTAAAGATCGTCAAGACCAGGAAGCGAGTTTTGAAAAAGATCGCCGAGACCCTGGTTCAGAAAGAAACTTTGGAACAAGAAGAATTTTATAATATTTTGAAGCCGTTTAGACTTAAACCGATGGCAATCTAGAACTAAGAATCTAAGTATCGCTGGTGTTTGGTTGCCGAGAAATTGAGGAGCCCTGCGCGAAATTGCGCAGGGCTTGTGCCATTAGTCCGTAAACTGTGCCAGTATCTCGTCTTTCCGGTGTTGGATGAAGCTGAACCCCGCCTCGACGATGTAGTCAAAGATTACCTCCACAATCTTTCGGTCCGAACGCGATGGATCAACCCAGATCGCTTTTTTGAGGAGGACATCCGTCTCAATTTCGTAATTCATGAAGCGGATATCTTTATTGCGTTCAATTGCCGCATGTTCGTGATTTTTCACATCCAAGATGATTCTGCCGCCGAGCGAAGATCCGTCGCCTGGCCAAGCGAATAGTTCGATGCCGATGTCTTCTCCGTGGTGATCGGCAATGTCCACTATTCCTTCTTGAGGATTGTGGCGGCCGGAGAGTGTGCAGGCGGTTTTGGTAAATTCAGGGAAGGCATCCCTCAAGACATGGATCAGTTGAGTCGTCAACCGGTAACAGCGCTCCTCATTTCTTTGCGACGCTTCCCACTCTTCTAAACGACTGGCTTTCTTCCTAAGTTTAGGAAGAGGCGCATCAATGATCCTTTGAACGGTGGGCGTCGGAACATATTTCGGGACTGGCTTGGCTGTTTCTTTTTCGACGAATCTTGCTGTTCGCGGTGTTCCTCTTCTGTCGTAATCGCAGTGAATCAGCTCGTTACCCTCAAGTTGTTTGAGAATAGTGAGCGCGCGTTTCCTGCCGTCCGACGCGGGCCAGCCGAAATCGTCGACAAGCATTTGGGCGAGAGGCTTAAGAGGCGAAGTCAGTTCCACGTGCTTTTCTATGTAGCCTAAAATCCGCTGCCATTCTCGGTCGTTGATTTTCACATTCCTCCTCCGATTTTGAGATGAGCACTGGTCGGGTGACCAGTGATGCTGTCAGTATTCTAACTTACTTTTAATTACTTGTCAAATCGATCTTGGATATATGGCAAGGCCGCAGAAGTGATTTTTGCGATGGCTTACAAGCTGAGCGAGTCCAGCCTAGGAAGCGAATTTTCTCATTACTCCAACCGCATTCCGGTCGCGGTTGGCTTGCCATGCCGCCGTCACCAAAGCAAATGGATTCACGGCCGAGATTCTGAAAAGATAGCTTACGGGGCTATTCCGTCTCCGGTATTCCTGAAGCCACTCCCCTAATGCTCGTAGCGATAGAAGATAGCTGGCATCGGCATGACGCAGAAGGAAAGGCGATGCATTTTATTGAGCGGCTGCGATCGGAAAACCGGATAATGAATACTCCAGTGAAGCACCGACTCGTATCGGCTCATCACGAGCGCGCCCACCCAGATCATAAGTGCTTTTACGAAAAGAGGTGCGAACTGAAAGGCGAAAAACATGAAAAATAGCAGGGCGTAAATACCAATCTGCATACCGAGCAGAAATCTGTCCTCTTTTCTGCGAAGCATTGTCTTGCCTCCATCAGTTTTCGAGAAAGCTAGCTAGACAATACCACGATTTTGCAAATTTATCAAATCAGTTTCCGTCGCTGGTGGCGACGACGTATCATGTTCTGTGGCTGTTTACCTCCTTCTCCTTGCATGAAACGCCCTGTACACCTCGTGAAGTTCTTTGTTGGTGAGATGTGTGTAGATTTGCGTTGTTGAAATGTTGGCGTGTCCCAGAAGTTCCTGTACCGAACGCAAATCGGCGCCGTTTATAAGCAGATCGGTAGCAAAGCCGTGCCGCAGCTGATGCGGATGGATTTTTTTGGGGATGCCGGCGGCCTTCGCCTGATACTCAACCATGCGCTCCACGGCGCGGGAGGTAATTTTACCGATCACCCCTCCGGACTTCCCGAGACTCACAAAAAGCCATTGCTCGGTGTCCTGCCGTTTCTCCAGATAGTTTTTGATCGCGTTTTTCGCGGAGTCGGAGAGAAAAACAACGCGGAGTTTGTCGCCCTTGCCGCGCACGGAAATCTCGCCGCGTTTGAGGTCTATGTAGCGGTTGAGGTTGCAGAGCTCGGAGAGCCGCAGCCCCGTCGAAAAAAAGGTTTCAAGAATCGCTTTGTCGCGCAAACTCCGGAGGTCTTTGTTTTTGGGCGCGGCCAGGAGGCGCTCCAGATCCCGATATTCCAAAACTTCGATCTGCCGCTCGGGGATTTTTGGCAGTTCAATTTTTTCCGGCGCCAAAACTTTTATGTCGCGCCTCGCCAGATACTTCAAGAAATTCCGCAGGGCGATGACGTAGTACCCTTGGGTGACTTTCTTGAGATTACGGTTTGCCCCGTGAGCCCCATGGCCTTTTACGGGGTGGGCAAGCGCCAAACGGAATTCACGTACGATATTTTCCGTTATGTTGCTTGGTGATTTTGCCTTAGAAAATTTTAAAAACTCCTTGAGATAGCGCTCATAATTTTCCCGCGTCTTCGGCGAACGATTTTTTTCGATCTCCAGATAATTCAGATAGTCATCGAGCAGTTTTTTTATTAACGTCATGCCTCAATTTTAGCATAAAATCTTTTGCGACAGGACAAGCCAGGGCCGGGCTTGCTTTTATTATTTGCCAACGCTACACTTAAAGAAGCAGTTTTTCGGGAGGAAAACATGGGTCGAAACGAAGTTCATCAGCGAGCAATCCGGAGGCAAGCGAGTAGTTTATTCTGTCGAATCTCGGTTGCCTATGGCAAGTTACCAGATGAGGCCGAGAGAGGCTTGGGCAAAAGGAAATTACGCAAGACATACCTTGCCCGTATTAAGCGGCATGAACGTGCTCTGGATAAGCTTCAAAGGAAATGTGACCATCCGCGAACAGATACAGTACACGCTGGCCAGGGTTGTCTTGTTACCGAGTGTCTCGATTGCACCAAGTGCCTTTTGTGATCGATTTCTATAAAAGCCGCGCAGGTACCCCTAGCGGCTTTGTTTTTTGCGAAACCCGCTTATTCTTTAAGCATGGATCCCTGCTTTCGCGGGAACGACTCGTCTGCGCCCAGTTTTGCATTTTTTTCGGAACCTTGCTATAATTCATTCAATGCTTACCAAGCGCGTCAAATCTAGAATTATCGGCGAACACAAGGTTCATGAGAAAGACACGGGCTCGGCTCAGGTGCAGATTGCCATGGTATCCCGCCAAATTGATGAGCTGGCCGCGCACTTGAAGAAAAATCCCAAAGATCACCACTCGCGCCGTGGGCTTTTAAAGATGGTCTCCAAGCGCCGAAAACTTCTGTCTTACTTGAAGAAAAACGAGCTCAAAGAGTACGAAAAATTGATTAAGAAATTAGATTTAAAAAGGTAATGAATCCCGTTAGAAATCGCGGACACGCCAGAACAAACACTTTTCGTCAAATGGTCGGGTTATACAAAAAACAAAGGAGGATATTGGATTTTTTAGTCCGCGTCCTATTTCTAACGGGATGAAACAAACCGCAAGTTATTCCAACCAGCGCGTTGGGATCTTTGTTGACGTACAAAACTTATATCACTCGGCGAAAAATCTCTACGGCGGCCGGGTAAATTACGGAGAGTTGATTAAATTTCTGGTTGGCGATCGGCAGTTGATCCGCGCCCTGGCCTATGTCGTGAAAAGCGAAGGGATAGAGCCACAACGGCCAGTCGGCGTGCGCGCACCCACGACTCGTCGCCCCGAGTCCGGACAAACCACTTCTTCCGAGGCCGCTTTTTTTGAGGCACTCGAAAAAGCGGGACTGGAATTGCGCGTGAAAGATCTGCAGGTTTACGCCGGCGGGATGAAGAAAGCGGATTGGGATGTGGGAATGGCCGTGGACGCCATCCGCATGTCCTCGTTTTTGGACGTCGTGATTCTTGTTACGGGCGACGGCGATTTCCTGCCGCTGATAGATTATTTAAAGTGGGGCGTGGGCCGCTTTGTGGAAGTGGCGGCATTCAAAAGAAGCGCGTCATCCAAGGTTCAGGAGGTTGCGGACAAATTCACGAACATCGAGGAGATATCGAGGATAATCATAAAGAAGTAGCAAGCGGCTAGTCGCGAATCGCAGGTTCACAATTAGCCATTGGCTAGTCACTTATCTACATGCCTATTAATCGCAAACAATTTAAGACGGAAGTCGGCGGCAAAACTCTGACTATTGAAATTTCTAAAATTGCCGACCAGGCCAACGGCTCTGTGATTGTGAGATACGGCGAGACTGTTGTGCTCACAACCGTCGTGATGACAAAAGGCGACGCAAGCACCGATTATCTGCCTCTTAAAGTTGATTATGAAGAAAAGTTTTACGCGGCCGGAAAAATCATCGGTAGCCGCTTCATCCGCCGCGAAGGCCGGGCTTCGGAGGACGCGGTCTTGGCCGGACGTTTGGTTGACCGCGTAATCCGCCCACTTTTTGACCAGCGCCTGCGGCGCGAAATTCAGGTTGTGGTTACCGTTCTCGCCTACGACGAAGAGAACGATCCTGAATTTCCAGGGCTTATCGGCGCCTCGGTGGCCTTGGGAATTTCTGACGTGCCCTGGAAGGGGCCAGTTGCCGGCGTTCGCCTGACGCAGACCGGCGGAAATTTTCTCGTTAATCCCAATAATTCCGAGGTCGCGAGCGCAGAAACCACATTCGATTCTTTTGTGGCCGGACCGCGAGGCAGAATCAACATGATTGAGCTTGGCGGATACGACGCCAAAGAAAAAGATGTTTTGTCGGGATTTACTCTGGCGCAAAAGGAAATCGACAATCTTATTGGTTTCGAGGAAAAGATTATTAAAGAAGTCGGCCGGCCGAAGGCCGAGGTGGCTTTCTTTGAATCCGATCCGATTCTCCGCGCCGCAATTCTGAAATTTTTGGAAGGGCGGCTCGAAGAAGCGGTTTATCAGCTCACGAAAGAGGAGCATTACACCAAACTTGGACAACTGAAACACGAACTCTTTCAAAACCTGAAAGAAAATTTTACCGAACCGAATTATAAAGCCGCCGACTTCCTTTTCGAAGAAACGATTAATGACATCGTTCACAGAGATATTTTAACGAAGGAAAAGCGGCCAGACGGAAGAAAATTGGATCAAGTGCGGGACTTGAATGGCGAGGTCGCCCTCTTTCCGCGCCTCCACGGCTCCGCCATCTTTATCCGCGGCAACACGCAGGCCTTGGCTGTAACGACGCTTGCCCCGCCGGGGCAGGAGCAGCTTATCGAAACCATGGAGACGACTGGTAAGCGCCGCTTCATGCTTCACTATAACTTCCCTCCCTATTCGGTGGGAGAGATTGGTTCATTCCGCGGCCCCGGTCGGCGCGAGATCGGCCACGGGAACCTGGCGCGGAAAGCGGTTGAGGCCCTGATTCCGTCCAAAGAAGAGTTTCCCTACACAATTCGCGTCGTTTCGGAAATACTTTCCTCGAACGGTTCTTCATCGATGGCCACCGTTTGCGCCTCGGTGATGTCTTTGATGGACGCCGGTGTGCCGATTAAAAAAATGGCGGCCGGAATTGCCATGGGACTTATGATGCAAGATGAAAAACACTACAAGGTTCTCACGGACATTCAGGGGCCGGAGGATCACCACGGAGATATGGATTTCAAAGCCGCGGGAACGGAGGATGGCGTAAATGCCATCCAGATGGACGTTAAGTTCGTTGGCGTGACGCTTGAGATGATTGAAAAGACCTTGCACCAGGCGAAGGATGCGCGTCTCACAATACTGAAATTTATGAAAACAGTGCTTGATAAGCCGCGAGAAAAACTTTCGCCCTACGTTCCGACGATCAGGCAACTGCAAATCAATCCGGAAAAAATCGGAGCCTTGATTGGGCCGGGCGGGAAAGTCATCAACGGCCTGATTAAAAAGTATTCACTTACGACTATTGACGTGGAGGATGACGGCGGCGTTTTTGTCTCCGGCAACGACTTGAGTGCGGTCGAAGCGGCAGTAAAAGACATCTCGGTGATTACCAAGGAATTTAAGGTCGGTGAGACAATCGAAGGGAGCGTTATAAAAGTTTTAGATGTTGGCGCGATAGTGGATTTGGGTGGCGGCCGCGACGGCATGATTCATGTCTCCGAGATCAAGAACGGCTACGTGAAAAGCGCCGCTGACGTACTCAAGCCCGGAGATTTTGTTCGCGCCAAAATCATCCGTGTCGGAGAAGACGGCCGCATCGGGCTCTCCATCAAACAGTTGTAAGCTCCACGTCCAATGGGTGGTTTTGTAAACGTGGCGGGTACGCCATCCCCTCGTTTGTTTATAGCCAGAGTCAAAACCTTTTTGGATAACCACAAGCGGGAGGCGAGGTAGAAATCAACGAGCGAACAGAGAAAATGCCGGGTGCCCGTGAGTCCTCGAGGAGGGCGGCATTTTCTCGTAAGGAGCGAGTTACCTGCCTGCTGGCAGGAATTTCTCGAGCCGAAGCGGGTTATCCAAAAACCTAGTTTTGACGATCTCTTGACAGAATTTGCTGACTTGGTGTATAATCTGCGGAGCACGAAAAAATCCGAATCAGAGGAGATAAAGTATGCAAAAAAGGAGTAACTTGCAACGTGGGGCCAACGCCCTGTTGATTAGTCATTTGCGCGAGAAGGGCGGCAGCGCAGTTGTGAATTCACTCGAGCTTTCCACGAAGCACGGACTAAGCACGGGAGCCGTTGGCATGATTGCCCGACACCTTAAAGCTTTGGGTCTTTTGAAAATTGAGCACGAATTTTACGAGCGTGGACCAACGAAGATGACGCTAAACGAGGAAGCCATCCGAGAATTCGAGGCATCCGGAAGTATGGCTTTGGCGGCAAAGTCGCAGGGAGAAGGAAAGAGAGCTTCCCTGAAGCCGCGTTCCAGCTACGGCATTCCGCAGCTCGCCGCAGCAGACGAAATTTTGAGATTACTCAATCAGCACGAGTTTGCTGCGGAGAATCAAGCTCGCGTTGATCCCTTAATCGACGGATGCGCAGCTCTGATTGTAGAATGCCGCGATCTCGAGAAAGAACTTCTTGCGCTCGTTGAGAACAACGAGAAATTGATGGAAGCGGCGAGAGGGTTTGGCGCCAGCGATGAGGATTTAAAGGAGCCCCTTACTGTTCCGGTCGGACGTTTCGCTGGTGTCGAATACAAGACCACGGAAGTTCCCGGTGTGAAATTTGAAGAGCTCCTCTCGGAATCGGCAAAAGTCTTTAAACCACTTGCCCAGCTCATGAGATGCTCGAAAGAATTGAGGGGAATTTCGTTGGAGCTTCAAAGAAGAACTGCTGAGGCAAAAGTTATCCGCCAAAACCTACAATCACTTGTTGATGAGTTTCGGGTGGAAGCAGAAGCAGCGGTGGTTGACGTCTCCTCGGCGCTTGCCGAATGGAGACACAGTGGCGATCGCGTCCTCGCTGGCGTCGCTCAGCAAAGCATAGCGGTTGTCTCGACCAGTAAATAGTTCTCGGCCCCGATCCAATTGGATCGGGGCTAAAATTTTGTGTTAGAATTAAGCAGAGCTTGTCCGGAAACCAATTTTCTACAAGCACGCCGATATTTTCAGCTGCAAGCCGCTCACCGCTCCTAGGAGTAGCTTTGGCTACACCTTCGTCGCGCTTCGCGCCTTTCGCTCGAAAATCTCGCCATGTTGCAACGAAAATTGGTTTCCGGACAAGCTCTAGAAGATACAAGCATGGCCGACACAGATTCTAACAACGAAAATTTTTGGCAGTCAATGCCAGAGCCACCGCCAACTCCAGAAAAAGAAACCCCAGCTGTTGCGCCTCCGCCGGAGGTTAAAGTGAGAACTCTGCAGTCTGATTTGGAATCGATGACGAAAAGCGGTGGCGCCTTGCCGCAGTTCCAAGTCGTGAGAGCGCCTAGTTTGCCCTCGGCCCCCGCGTCTCCACCCGCGGAAACAGGAGGGAAAAAACTGACGACGGCGATTATTGTTTTGGTCGCCTTGGCACTCCTCGGCGCCATCATTTATTTTTCCTATCAACTATTTTTCAATCGACCATCAGTCGGCACGACGCCACCTCCGGAACAAAATGCAACTGCTCCGGCGCCACAACCGCCAGTTCAACCTCCACCGCCGCCGACCACGCCGCCCATTGCCCAGCAGGGTTTTGTTCACCGCTCGCTTTTTTCAAAGCCAGCCGACCAGGTTTTGACGCTTGCCGTGCGCGGTACAGTGGAGAGCGCTTCTGATCTCCAAACTTTCGGCCAAAAAGTAACAAATCTCTTAGCCGCCGCAAAACCAGCCGCCAATCTTTTCGAGATTAATATCAAAAACGTCGACGGCAAAGATTTGGACGTTAACGAAGAGATGGCACTGGCGGACACAGCCATGATCGATCAGCAGTTTCTTTCCACACACTTCAACCTCGACGCCACCTTTTTCATTTACAAAGATAAAGAAGGTTTTTGGCCGGGTCTTATTACTTCGCTCAAACCCACCGAGAACTGGCTGTTTCTAAAGAACGACGTTGCCAAGCTCGAAAAATCTCCCAAGATAAATAATTTTTTCTTGTCATTTCCGGGAGACAAAATCGGCGATTTCAAAGACGACGTTGTCTCCGGCCAGCCCGTGAGGACCCTCACATTTACTGCGCCCGGAGCAATTTTTATTTACGGCTGGTTCCGCGGGAATTTGATTTTGAGTACTTCTGAAGAAGGATTAAAACAAGCGCTGGCTAGGTTGTAACATTCCGTCATAAATAAAAAGACCGCCGAGTTTTGTCTCGGCGGCGTCGCGTACTGATGCGTACTAACTGGACCCAACAAGCTCTACAGGAGTTATTTACGCGTCAGAAATCCCAGCCCCCCCCGATCCCAAGCGCGCTTCAATCCGTCTGCGCCATTCGGCCTCCAACTTACAAATATTGCCGAATTGATTTAAAAAACCATAGTGGTTAAGCCAGATAATACGCAAACATTTCATACCAATGAAATGGTTCCCGAAGCATTGCCCCAGAACACAATCCCTAGATGAAAAAATGTTTAGTCTGCGGAGATTAATTCTCGATTCCCAGCCGGGAAGTCCACGATCCAGAAGATCAATGCCACGCGTTACTCGCCGAGCTACTAGCTTCTGTGTCCATTTCTCAAGCATAACCCCTCCTAGATTAGGGTTGGTAACTACGGATAACTTTATCGCAAAGACCACTAGCCTGTCAAGGTATGGTGTGTATAAGCAATTTTGCCAAAAACCCCCCCCTTGCCTTAAGACGTTCCTTTGGCGGTTTCCGCTGCTGGGTTTTTGATACTATCCACAACTTTTTTCTTGAGTTCTCCGAGAAGTTTTTTATCCTCCTTCAGTTTCTCGCGGATATTGTCAAAACCCGTGCCGAGTTTTTGCTCGCCGAAAGAATAGCTGGCGCCGGATTTTTTCACTACATCGTGTTTTATCGCGGCGTTTAAGACATCCGCTTCGTAAGAAATCCCCTCGCCGTACATGATGTCGAATTCCGCCTGTTTGAACGGCGGCGCAACTTTGTTTTTCACAACTTTGGCCTTGACGCGCGAGCCCACAACCTCCTCGCCTTTTTTAACTTGCGCTATTCTTCTCACGTCAATTCTTACTGAAGCGGCAAATTTCAGAGCTAGGCCGCCGGGCGTTGTTTCCGGGTTGCCGAACATAATTCCTATCTTCATGCGGATTTGGTTTATGAAAATTATCAATGTTTGCGTCTGGTTGGCGATGGCCGTGAGTTTGCGCAGGGCCTGGGCCATCATTCTGGCCTGGCGGCCCACGTGCTGCGCCCCCATTTCTCCTTCGAGTTCCGCTCGCGGAGTGAGGGCCGCCACGGAGTCAACGACAACAACAGAGATTATCCCCGAACGCACGAGGCTATCCAAAATATTGAGGGCCTCCTCGCCGTTGTCGGGCTGCGATATCAAAAGCTCGTTGATTTTCACACCCAGACGCGCGGCATAGTCCGGGTCAAGGGCGTGTTCGGCGTCAATGAAGGCAGTTCTCCCTCCTTGGCGTTGGGCTTGAGCGACTACGTTCAGGGCCAGAGTGGTTTTGCCGCTCGCCTCCGGTCCGAAGATTTCCACAACTCTCCCGCGCGGCAAGCCGCCGACACCGAGCGCGAGGTCCAGTGAAAAAGAACCGGTAGGAACCACGGCTACGTCAACCTTGCGAGCATCGCCGAGTTTCATAATCGCCCCCTCGCCGAATTTTTCCCGTAACGAGGAAAGCAGATTGTCGATATCGGCGTTTTTCGGCGAATCTTCCTTCGGTTTTTTTCCAGGAGTCATTGAAGTTAAGTTTATATGTTGTATGAAATGAGTCAAGTGTTGTTTTATAATAAAAAATGGGCAGTCGCATCTAGTGCGACCGCCCTCTTTTGATTAACTCTCGTCTGGCTACGTATCCGACGTAATGCTCACGGTCAGCGACAAGTTTTTCGAGCAAAGAAATTGGCGTAGATGGATTTTCCGCTACGGCAGCTCGCATTGCCCAATGAGGGTGGCGGCAGTTCTTTTCCAAGACTTTTCTAGGAATGTTTCTGTTGCGGATTGCTGCAGTATATACATTGATATCTGGATCGGTTGTCAGTTTTTCGAGTACTCTTTTTGGGGTGTGCAGATTGTATGCGACCATCGTTCGAACTTGTGGAGAGGGGTCATTAGAAAGACGGGAAAGAAGACGCGCGGACAAATTCTTATTTGAAGCCACCATGAACCTGACGTACCAATCTTCGTCCGACGCTAGTTTTTGTAAAGAAAGAGTGGGTGTATGAGGATTTGCGGCAATGGCGGCGCGTGCGTCAATGGCGCTATCTTGGGCCGGTACCACAGAAAGACACAGCGCGGCTGCGATTTTTAACCACATGGCAGACACCTCATTCAACCAGAAATAACTTTCTAAATAGTAGCTGAGGGGGTTTACCGCGTCAAGCTAGTCATTTTGATTGTTGATTATTTCTACCGCACTGCCTCTCGGAGCAGTGCAGCAGAAATTTTATTTGGTGGCACTTTCTGCCTGGTAGATAATCTGCTCCACGATTTTTGTTTCGCCGCCGAGAAATTTTTTCGCAGAAATCTCCAGCGAATTGAGGCCTGGGCCCAAAAGGACGATTTTCTGCCAGGAGCCATCTTTCCCGATTTGCACAAATTCGCCGTTGAGATATAGTTCGCTGCCGTTCCGAAGGGTTCCGGCGATGGTAATTTCCGGCGTGGAGACCGTCACCGGATTTTGCGTCGGGTTTGTTATGGCTACTACCGGCTTGCCAAAAATTCTTGTGGCTTGGAAGATAAAGTAAAAGGTAATAACGAGGGCGCCGACTATTAACCAAAGATTTTTATAAATAGCCGGACTTAAAAATCTGTTGCGCGGCGGCTGGTCTTTCGCGCCCGCGCCCTTTACGAGGCCGGCGTTTTTAAATCTTGGCCACCAAGCTTCCCAGTCGAAGTCCAAAATTTCGCCGAGTTTTTGCAGATAGCCGCGGAAATATGGCGCCGAGGGGAGGTTGCCAAAATCACCATTGGCGAGCGATTCCAGGTGTTTCGTGGCAATACCGGAAACCTCCGAAAGTTTTTTTAAATTAAATCCGCGTTCCTTGACGCGTTGATTAAAAAATTGTTCGAAGTCTAATTCTGTGGGCATTATTTTTTTATTCACCCCCTATTATTTCCAAAAATACTTCTCTGGGTTTCGCGCCGTCGCCGGGGCCGATGACGCCCCCTGCTTCCATAAGATCCAAGAGCCGCGCCGCGCGGGCATAACCGACCTTGAGCCGCCGCTGGAGGAGTGAGGCCGAGGCCTTTTTGGCTTCGGCAACAACTTTTACAGCTTCGTCGTATAGTTCGTCATCGTCGCCATCAGCGTAGTCGTCGAACATATCAGAGTTTTCGTGTTGGCCAGGCGCGTTCTCAAAGCTCACGGCTGCGGATTGGGCTAGGGCCTTATTGTTATCACGAATAAAGTCCGTCACTTTTTTGATTTCCTCTTCGGGCAAGTATGGCCCCTGAATGCGCTTGGGTTTGGAGAGGTCGGAGGAAACATAAAGAAGATCGCCGCGGCCCAAAAGCTTTTCGGCGCCGGATGTGTCGAGGATCGTCCGCGAATCAATTTGGCTCGCCACCTGGAGCGCAACGCGGCTTGTGATATTGGCCTTGATGAGGCCGGTAATGACTTCCACCGATGGACGCTGCGTGGAAAGCACCAAGTGCAGACCCGTTGCTCTCGCCATCTGCGCCAGGCGCACGATCGAGCCCTCCACTTCGCGGCCGAAAGAGGTCATGAGGTCGGCAAGTTCATCGATGACAATCAGGAGGTAGGATAGGGGCTCTGTAGAGTTCGAGGCATTATAGCTTTTGACGTCGCGGCTGCCGGCTTTTAGGAGAATGTCGTATCGCCGGTCCATTTCGCTGATAGCCCACTTGAAGACGCCAATGGCTTTTTTGCTTTCGATGATTACGGGACTTACAAGATGCGGCAGCCCCTCATAGACGGAAAGTTCAACGCGTTTAGGGTCAATCAGAATTAGTTTCAAAGTTGCCGGAGAATTTTTGTAGAGGAGCGAGATTAAAAGCGAATGGATCAAAATTGATTTTCCCGATCCTGTTGCGCCGGCTACCAAAAGATGCGGCATCTTTTCGACATCGGCGAAGATGGGGTCGCCCGAAACATCGCGTCCCAAAACAAATCCCAGGGGGCCGGACTTTTGAAATTCCGGATAACCCATGAGCGATCCGAGTCGTACCAAGGCCGCAGCTTTGTTCGGCACTTCCACCCCAATCAAGGATTTTCCCGGAATCGGCGCCTCAATACGCACGGGGTGCGCGGCGAGGGCGAGCGCCAAGTCCTGGCTTAGAGCCGTGATGCGAGAAAGCTTCACTCCTTCGGCGGGTTTCAATGTGTAGCGCGTCACCGCCGGGCCGACATTAATTTCTCCCATCTCCACCGGAATACCGAAGCTGTCGAGTGTGCGTTTGATAATGTTGGCGTTGGCCAAAAGATCGCCAGTCGTTGGCTTCTCGCTCGTGGATTTGAGCAGTGAGAGTGGCGGCGGAACGTAGTTCACGAAGCTCTGCGGTTTCTTAGGTCTAACGACAGGCGGTGACTTTAATATTTCTCTATCGGCTATCATAATCGAGCCCGATCCTTCTTCGGCAGATTTCTCCTCCGACTTTTCTTTTAGGGCCGATTTTGCCTCCGGTGTTTTTTGCGCTTCAGCACCCGTAATCAAAAGTTTTTCCTGCCTGCCTGCCGGTAGGTCTTTTGCTGGCCGCTTTATTTTGAGGGGGAAATTGGAAGCTACAAGTGCCGCGATTACAAGTATAAAAATATTAATAGTCAATGCAGCAACTTCTCCGAAAGGAATCTTGAGCGATCCCAAAATCAGCCCCAGCCAGCCGCCGCGCTCCGGCGAGATGATTTCTATGAACCCCAGGACCGAAAGGACAAATAGTCCCGAGCCCAAAAGTGTTGCGCCGACAAATCTTTGTCTATCGGAGAGGAGAAGCATCACGGCCCCGAAGATCAAAACAGCGGGCAGGACAAAGTAGCCCAAACCGAGAAGCGTGAGGAGTATATTATGGAGAAAGTTTCCTGCCGGCCCGGCTTTGTCCCAAGACGCCAAAAGGAGGAGCGCAGCCGCCCCAATCAAAGCGATCGCCCAGACGCTGCGCTTCACGTCTGGATGAAGTTTGGGCTCGTGTTGCTTCGGTGGCTCTGTGGGACGCACCCTGTCTTTTGTGTTTTTCGGATAATCGTTTTTGGGCATTTTCATAAAAACCAGCGCGGTTTTTTCTCTGTAATCGTTAGAATCATTTTACACTCAAAGTGCGAGAACTCCAAAGGTCTCCGAAGGCAGAAAATAATAGAACCCCGCGGTGGCGAGGTTCCCCAAGTTCTATTTTTGTTTTTTGAGGTACAGTTTCAGATATGTTTCTGGTACAAGGTCTTCGTGGTTCAGGCCAAGCTCCTCGATAATCTCCGTGAGTCTAGCTTCTCCGTCCCCGTTAACGGTTGGTGCGCTGATTTCGATAAATTCTCCGAGTCGGTCGACCCTGTCCAGAGTCAAGCTGAAACCCTCGCGCGTGAATATCTCCCTGTCCTTAGTAAGTACCGCTACTTCATCAAGCTCTTTTCGGATCGCCCCGATTGTTTCTTTGTCTCTGATAGGAACTACTATCTTGGTTCTCGTCGTAGGATCGGTCGGCCGCCATTTGAAAATGAAGTACGTCCAGTTGCCGGCGTTGCGAAGGTGGAAGCACTCATCATTTGTTAGTGGTGGCACTCCTTTGGGGGTGAGATATGTGTCGGTTTCTGTGGTAGAAGAATTTAAGGACCAGCCGAGGTTTCTTAGGTGTTCGTGATCTATGGAGCCGCGAAACTTCAGCTGAGGCGGCTGGGAGACCGCATGTTGTCTCATGAGCGTAGGTCGGCGGACTATAATCTCGTCTTCCGAAACCGAAAATCTTCTTTCTGCGCAAGTAAGCGTATGGCCGATGATCTCGTCTCTGGTTTCCTCGATGGGTATGCCAGTGGTGTTGATTTGGAACACGGGCAGGTTCGGGGCGTGGGTTCTCAGCATTCGCAATACCTCGTTCTTGCAGGCGGCCACCTCCGCCAAGCTTCGAGGATTCATTCTTGAGCCGTAGATTGGACTAGGGTCGTTACCATACTCCCTTCGGAGCGCCTCTTCAATACTACAGGTGATGATGAAAACCCCATCGAGCGTTTGTATCCAATCGCCACCAAAGAGAAACGACCTGAAAGTTTTGAACTGCTCATCATTGATTGATCCTTTCCTCAGATGCCAAACCATGTGCCAGAGGTTATCAAAGATACCGCGGTTCAAGACAATCAAGTGACAGCTTCTATCAGCCGTTGCGCGCACGAGATTCTGAAAGTTGTACGAAAAATGTCCCATTTCAAAGCCTTGAGCACTAAGCCTTGGCAGAGACGTCATCATCTCCGTTTCGTCACTTTCCTGGTGAATGAGAACGCGAAAACCTCGGCGGTGGAACCAACGTTCAAATTCGTTTCCTTGCCTATCTTTTCCACTTTTGGCAGTGCCAAAAAATTCTAAGACGAGAGGTTTAATGGGGATCTCGCTTCTTCTTGTCGGCTGGTCCAGTTTAGCTAGAATTGCTTCGGCTGCAGCCGTGGCGGCGAGGCCGTCGAATTTTTTAGGCGGAGAAGCAGTTGGTACGACCATGAGTCGACCCCCTCCGAATTTACAAAATCAATGCTGGCCTTAGTGTAACCCACGTTAAAAATCGAGTCAAGGTCTTGTTGTCTTGACAGTGTCTCTATCTAGCGGCTAGGCTTAGGGCAGAACTCTTGGGAGGAAGAAGATGCCCGCTCTGCCAGCAGCTGTGAGCCAGACCGATCGGATTTGTCTTAGCCACCTTTTTCGCGGACTTATGGAGCACGGCGAAGCCAGGGGGGTAAAAAGTTTCCCCGCGCTCAATTCCAATCTTTGGGACAAACTTCTTTATGATTTAAAAGAGAGATATCCAACAGAATTCGGCCGATTCGTCTTTGAGTGGGATGGCCCCGTTCCGGTAAGCAGAGACGTAGACGACGTGATGTTTGGTCTGCAGTTCATGTGTCTCGAACGTCGCGGCGATGAGCGCATTTCGCTTCAGCCAGACGCAATTCGAGTCCAAAATAGTACGTTCTTTTCGGTGCCCCAGAACTTCGAGGAGATCATCGGGGCAGCATTTGATATCGCATCGGGCATTGAGGGATTTCTCGAGCGCTGATTCCCAAAGATCTAACAGGCGACCGCAATGGCCGCCTGTACTTTTTACTTTAAATGCCTGTTGAGCCGAATCCTTGGGTGCCGCGTTTTGTTTTGTCCATCGAGTCTAAATCCTCGGTAGGTTGAAGTTCTGGTATAACCGCCCACTGGAAAAGGATTTGGGCTATTCTCATTCCGTGTTTCAAGTAGAATGGTTTTTCTCCTCGGTTATGGAGTAGTACTCCGGCCTCTCCGCGATAGTCAGAATCAACCACAGATGCATTTTGTATCTCAATGCAGTGGTGCGTGGAAAGTCCGCTGCGCTCTTCGATGCGGTAGAACATGGGAAACGGCATTTGCGTTACGAATCCTATTCCCACAAGGACGGACTCTCTCGGATCAAGCCGGTAGATCAGTTCCTCTCCACACACACACACCTTCATCGGTCGTGTCCAACACAAAAGATTTTTTCTCTACACGTTCGGCTATCTTCGGGTCGGATGGTATCTTGCGGAAGTCGAAAAGCGTTTTCCGCAATCGGGGATTTTTTTCGTCAATTTCATGCGGTGAGACAATGGCGCGAAGGTGGACGTCGTAGCCAACCGCTCCATTCGATTGGCGCTTCGGCAGCGTGCCTCCGGGCAACACGTGTATTTTCACAATCTCTTCGGCCATAATCACCACTCCATAATCAGCGAGCTAGTTTAATTTAAACAGAGGAGAAGAAAAAAATCAAAGATTAGTGGACGTGGCTTCACGGCCCCGCCGCTTTCTCCGCCGCGATTAAATGCGATATAATTGAGTTATCTTCCTATGCAAACCCCAGAGACCAAAGACATTTTCCAAAAGTGGCCAGACCTTTTGGTTTTGATTCGGCACGGAAAATCGTTGCGCAACGAGGAAAAAGAACTCATCAACCGCGGCGTGCTCAAGGCGCACACCCAAAAACTCCTCCAAACGCGCGATGCAGACATGCCGCTTTCTTCGCTTGGCAAAAAGCAGGCGGAAGCGACCAGAAAATTTCTCAAGAAAAGATATAAAAATTTCGATATTATTTTTTCCTCGCCATTTGAACGGGCTCAGAGCACTGCCAGAATTATTGCTAAAAGCTTTCCTGGTTCCCGCCTCGTCATTGAGGAACGTATCCGGGAAATAGAATTCGGTGTTGTTGATGGATTGCTCTCGGAGGAAATTAAAACCCTCTTTCCGTTTGAGTATGATCGCAAAAAGAAGGAAGGGAAATATTACTATCGGCCGAGCGGAGGGGAGTCCTATCCGGACGTTAACTTGCGCGTCTGGTCATTTCTCACGACATTGGTCCGCGAATATCCGAAGCAGAAAATCTTGGTCGTCTCACATTCGGTGGTCATGCTCGCCTTTCGGAAGCTTCTCGAAAAGTTGAGCGAGCGGGAAGTTATGAATATTAACAAGGAAGATAAAATTAAAAACTGCGGAATTACTACTTATCGTTTTGATCCGCTTCTCAAACCAAAACCGAAACTTGGATTGGAACTTTACAACAAAACCGCTTACTAAACCTATATGAAATTAAGGCGATATTTTCTTGGTAAAAAACTCATCGTTTTCGACATGGACGGAACGCTTACAAAGACCAAGTCGAACTTGGAGCCTTATATGTCGCGGGCTCTTACGGCACTTCTCAAGGAAAAAAGAATTGCTGTCATCGGCGGTGGGACCTACAAGCAGTTTAGAAGGCAATTTGTCGGCGAACTTAAGTGCCCGCCTTCGTTGCTCTCTAGGCTTTTCCTTTTTCCGACCACTGCCAACTCTTTTTATCGTTATCACAAAGGATGGAAAAGGGTGTATGGTTTTGAGCTTTCTGAGAATGAGCGGGCGAGCATTAAAAAGGCATTTGAAGATGTTCTCCGGGAGATTCACTACGTCCAACCGAAAAAGATATATGGAAAAGTAATCGAAGACCGCAGAACGCAGGTCACATTTTCCGCCCTTGGCCAGGACGTGGTTGCGATGCTAGGAGAAAAGGGTGTGCGTCTCAAGGAAAAATGGACGAGAGAGAATACCCCTCTCAAGTTGAAAATCGCAAGAATGGTGCAGGAGCGTCTTCCGAAGTTGGAAGTACACGCGGCAGGATTTACTTCGATCGATGTTACGCGCAAGGGGATTGATAAAGCGTACGGCCTCCGACAGATCAAAAAGCACCTCCATATGCCTATCAAAGACATGCTCTTTGTCGGCGACGCAATTTTTCCCGGCGGCAATGACTACGCTGCAGTGCGCACTGGAGTTGATTACGTGAAAGTTGATGGACCAAAAGAGGCCCAAAAAGTTATTCAGTTTTTGTTGAGTTAAACTGAGCAAACTTCTTGGTTGCCATCTAATCTTCCGGCGGCGGTTTAATGGACCTTCTAAGGAGTGGATCATCAACCTCGCGCCGCGGCAGTTCGTTCTGGTATAGTCTTGCCATTTGCTCAAGAGCCTCCCCGTTTTTCTTAACCAGAGCATCGAAATATACCAGTGTCTTTTTGCCAAATTTACCCCTTCCGGCAATGTCTCTTCTTAACTCCTCGAGCGCCTCTGGGAGAGTATCTCCTTTTATGAGGAGGTCTTGTAAGTACGTGAAGCAACCTTGCGCTTCGGACTCAACTCTGGTCAACGGTGGTCTTACTGATTCGGGAAGTTTTTCTTTACTACGCATAAGAAAATATTATCACGCGTTCGCTTTCTCGGTCAACTCGGCGCTGTCTGACTTAGAACCCGCGTTTAAAAAATCCATTTTCTGCCCCACGGAGAAACCACATCCTTTAATCGCCATCGTGGTTTCGAAGATGCGGAAGCTGGAGTTCGTTGACAAAAAATTTGTGCCAGATTATCATTACTCAATTGATTTAAATGCCAGAATTTTTACACAGTTCACTCGGCTTGAAACTCACGGTGCCGGAAGTGGTCCGCGAGGTTATTGATTTTATGCGCGCGGAGCCATTGCGTTCGTATAAAGTGACAATCGGCACGGATTCCGAGCTTTTGGCCGGCAACAAAGCCGATTTTGTGACAGCTGTTGTGGTGCACAGGGTGGGGAACGGCGGCCGTTACTTCTGGCGGCGGGGAGAGATGCAAAAAACCCATACCTTGCGCGATCGCATCATTAGAGAGGTTTTGATTTCACTTGAGGTTGCTAGGGGTGTTTTGTTTGAATTGCGGAAAGTTGAGCTACCCAATTTTGACTTTGAGGTTCATGCGGATGTGGGTGTTAACGGCCCGACAAAATCCATGATTCAAGAAGTTGTGAACATGATCCGGGCAAATAACTTCGAGCCCAAGACCAAGCCAGATAGCTATGCGGCGAGTAATGTCGCTGACAGACATATCTAAGCGATGGATCCCGTTAGAAGCCGCGATCGCTTCAAGAACATATTTGCTTTTAAGAAAACAAACAATCGTCTTAATAAACTTACAAATTTTTGTGGATCGCTTGATCGCGATCTGCTTCTAACGGGATGGATACTTTGGTTTTTGACATAGAGACGCAAAATTTTTTTACCGATCCGGACGTGCGCTGGGATAATTTTGCGGCGCTAAAAATTTCCGCGGTCGGGGTTTATTCCTATATGCAGGACAAGTATTTTTGTTTTGAGGAAAACGAAATATCGAAACTGGTGGAACTTTTCGACGGGGCGCGGAAAATTGTTGGTTTCAGCATAAATCGCTACGATGTGCCCGTTTTGAATCTTTATTTCCAACGCCTGCCTGCGCAGGCAGGCCTCAATATCCAGGCGCCGAACATCTGGGAAAAAGAGCGCGTTGATCTTTTGGAGGAAATTGAAATGGCGTCGGGGCAGAGGATTAGTTTGAGTAAGTTAGCCGAAGCGAATCTTGGCGTAAAAAAAGATCATCACGGTTCGGAGGCGATAAATTTATATAAGGAGGGGAAGATGGAAGAGCTCAAGGCCTACTGCCTGAACGATGTGCGGTTGACGAAGGACTTGTACGATCTCTATCGCAAGCAGCGATATCTTCTTATGCCCGACAAAAAAACAGGCGAGATAACCAAGGTGGAGTTTGCTAAACAGTACGCTACGCTGTTTTGATTTTGTTTTGGTAAAAAATACGCCGCACTTCGGTTGGATCCCGAAATTGTACGGCGCGGATGGCGAGGAGTGTCCCAGGAAGGCCGTCGTTAAGAGCAAGAGGTTTCAGGCAGTGTGGCTACTCCATGAGATTTCTGTTGATACCTCTCGAGGCCGCCATAGATTGTGAATCGAAGACGGTTTGGTTCAAAGACGATGTGGCGGTATTCCGTAACTGTCATGTCGGGAAATTCCCTGGTTATACTCTTCAGTTTAAGAAGCACAATGGGCCGCCTTATTAATCTCCTCATCCTGTTCAAAAGATAAGAAGGCATTGCTAGTGCTAGGTTTTTCAGCTCCGCCAAGAGATCTTTCAATTCCTTCGGCATAAAGCCTCCTTTGTATTCGAATTGCTCCTATTGAGTTTTCCTTAGGAGCTGTTACTATGCTAGCACATATTAAATAATATGTCAAATAATCTGGAAAGAATTTATTTTGATTACGCCGCTTCGACGCCGGTTGACGAGCGTGTTCTGCGCGCCATGCGGCCGTATTTTTTGGAAAAATTCGGCAATCCGGGCTCGCTCCATTCTTTTGGCCAAGAGGCGATTGCGGCGGTGGACGAGTCGCGCGAGAAAATTGCACACGCCGTTAGCGCAGACTTTCGCGAGATTATTTTCACCGGTTCTGCTACCGAGGCAAATAACCTAGCATTGCGCAGCGTTGTTAGGGCAGCAAAGGATGTTCGGAGACCGCGCATCATCGTCTCGGCAATCGAGCACGAATCTGTTCTTGAAACCGCCCGCGACCTTGAGCGTGACGGCGTGGAAGTTGTTTATATCCCAGTTGATCGGCGCGGAGTTGTTGACCTTGGCAAATTGAAAGAGGCCTTGAACGAGCGCACGGTTTTGGTTTCTATAATGTATGCCAACAATGAAATTGGAACAGTGCAGCCGATTTCGGAAATCGCTAAGATTATCGCCGATTTCAGGAGCAAGGGTTCAAGATGTCCGCTTTTTCATACCGACGCGGCGCAGGCCTTCCAATTCTTGGATTGCGACGTAAATAAGCTCAGCGTTGACTTGACGACGCTCTCGGCGCAGAAAATTTACGGACCGAAGGGGGTTGGTGCGTTGTATGTGCGGCAGTTGCCGGCTGTGGGCGGCCGACAACTCGCACCCCTTCTTACCGGCGGTGGCCAGGAATTCGGACTTCGTTCCGGCACGGAAAACGTGCCTCTCATTGTCGGTTTTGCCAAAGCGGTTGAGCTTGCGGTGGACGCGCGCGATGGAGAGACAAAGAGAATTGGCGAACTCCGCGATAGTTTTTGGCAGGAGCTCAAAAAAATTGTGCCCGACGCGGAGTTGAACGGCGACTTGCAAAATTCGCTGCCCAATATCTTGAATGTCTACTTCCCGCATTACAAGGCGGAGGAGCTGCTCACAAAATTTGACCTTGCCGGCCTCGCGGCTTCTTCCGGCTCGGCCTGTCGCTCGCGCGCGATGGAATCGTCTTACGTTATTGAAGCTCTTAGTTATCCAAAGGAGAGAGCCAAGCGGAGCATACGTTTCAGCTTGGGACGGCCAACGACGAAAGAAGAAGTCGCAAGTGCGATCGAAATTATCGAGAGTTGCTTGTAGATAGTGTGCGCTGTCTCAAACTTGACTTGCGCAAGCCTCATGTTATGCTTCATAATAGCTGTTATCAATGGAGCGGAGGTTTACCGTGACCGAAAAATTGCTTCTCACGTGCTTTCTGTTATTTGCATTTAGTGTGATTACTGCCCGTCTAATCCCAGAGTGGTTTCACTCAATCGCTGTCAACGCTATGTTGTGGATGGTCTCTTTTGTCGCTGCCATACACTCGATTGATGGCTCATTCTATGGCGCTGGCGAACGTATGTCGCTGGTTCACACACTCCTGATTTTTTTCGGTATTACTGTGTCCCTGTTTGCCGGTGCGCTAATCGGCCGTCTCGCGAGAAACGTTGCGCGGCTCACGTCAAAGTACGCGCCAGAGGATCAAGACGAAAAATCCCCCATGGTTGCCGAAGCAGTATCGCACGAACTAGTTGGCTAGTTTCTCGGGCCCCATTTTACTAGTGGGGCCTCATTCATTTTTAATAGCCGCGGTTGCAAAATTTTTGTAATTTTTGTTAAAATAATTCGTAATATGAACAACAAAAAAGTTTTTGCGGTGATTTTACTGGTTCTTACGGCCGGGTTTATTCTTGGTTCATTCTTCTTCGCGTCGCAGGCGCGGGCTAATATAATTGACGACTTTCTAAAAAACTTTATCCCCTCGTTTTTCAAAGGAGCAACAACCACGCCGCCGGGCAGTGTTGCCGCAAATCCCGTGCCGCTCTACAAACCGGCAATAGATTATGAAAATGCCGTCGTTGGGGCCGTGAAAAAAGCCTCGCCGGCCGTTGTCTCCATCACCATTTCCAAAAATGTGCCGATCATCGAGCGGTGCCCCGCAAATCCCCTCTCGGACCTGCCGCCGGAATTCCGCCAATTTTTTGGCAACGACCTTCCTGGTTTTTCAGCTCCGTGCGATACCGGTAAAACCAAACTTCAGGAAGTCGGCGGCGGCAGCGGTTTCGTCATTTCTTCTGACGGCCTGATTTTGACGAACAAACACGTTGCCGGCGACAAGAAGGCCTCCTACACGGTTTTCACTAATGACGGCAAGAAATACGAGGCGAAAATTTTAGCAATTGACCCAACGCAGGACATGGCGGTGATCAAGATTGAGGCCCACGGCTTGCCGACCGTTGAACTCGGCGATTCCGACTCGCTGCAACTCGGGCAGACGGCAATTGCGATCGGTAATGCCCTCGGCGAATTCAGAAACACGGTTTCGGTCGGAGTTATTTCGGGCCTTTCGCGGACGATCACCGCTTCCGGTGCAGAAGTCGGCGCGGAAACGATTGAGGGCGTGATTCAGACTGACGCGGCAATCAATCCCGGAAATTCAGGCGGGCCGCTCTTAAATCTCCGCGGGCAGGTGATTGCCATTAACACGGCGATTGCTGCCGGCGCGCAAAACATCGGTTTTGCGATTCCCGTGAACCGCGCCAAACGGGATATTAAATCAGTGAAGACCAGTGGCGAGATCGTTGCGCCTTTCTTGGGCGTCCGTTACTTCATCATTACGCCGGAAACGGCGAAGAAACAAAAGTTGCCAGTTGACTACGGCGCCTTGGTTCGCGGCTCGGAGGGTGGGCCAGCGGTAACGCCTGGCTCACCGGCAGATAAGGCAGGCGTTCAGGCCGAAGACATTATTTTGGAGCTCAATGGCAAAAAAGTTGACAAAGACCACACCCTGGGCAGCGTCATCTCGCAATCCTCCGTTGGCGATACTGTAACTTTGAAGATCAGCCGCGGCGGTAAGGAAATAACTTTGCAGGCGACACTGACAAAACGTCCGGCCGACTGATCGTTCGCAGCCCAGTTGATGCCGAACGTGTTTAGGATCAAAGCTGCTTACCCCTTGATTATATAGATTTTTTTAGAGCTGTTTTCTAGTTAATTATTATCACTTCTTCTTCACTTGTACACTTTTTTTTATTTCTTTTTCTTTCGGCGGATTTTCTTTCCATTTTACAAGGGCTTCGGCGAGCTCAGTTTCATTCTCGGGTTTTTTGTTCATGACGAATGTGCAGTCCGGGTAGCGGGTGCAGGCCCAGAAAGCCTGGCCGCGGCCGCGCGATTTTTTCTCAACCATGTCGCCCGGCTTCTCTCGTCGTTCCGGCGAGGCAAGACAAGCCGGACACTTGAACCCACTTTTATTCCAGATTCTCATAACTCCTTTGCATTTTGGATAATCGGTGCAGCCCAAGAAAAATCCGAAGCGGCCGCGTTTCACTTCCATCGGCTTGCCGCAAATAGGACAATATTCATCTTTTGTTTTTTCTTGAAGCGCCTTGATTTGCGCCGCCTCTTCGGGCATAGGCAGAGTGACTTTGCTTCCGGGCTCCGGACAAGCGAGAAATTTTCCCATGCGGCCGAATTTAATCATCATCATTTTCCCGCAGTGGGGACAGCCGGTGGTTGATTCCTCGGTTTGTTTTAGTACGCTCGCCTCTTTTTCTTCCAGGTGTTTTTTGAAAGGAACGTAAAATTCCCGCGTGACCTCGGTCCATTTGATTTTTCCCTCGGCGATTTCGTCGAACTCCTCTTCGATGTGCGAAGTGAATTTGATGTCCACTATCTCCGGGAAGTGCTCTACTAATAGGTCGTTCACGAGCATGCCGATTTCCGTCGGGTAGTATTTTTTCTCTTTTTTCTCGACATATTCTCTAATTTGAATAGTAGAAAGTGTCGGCGCGTAGGTTGAAGGGCGTCCCACGCCATCTGCTTCCAGGGCTTTCACGAGAGTGGCGTCCGTGTAGCGGGCTGGCGGTTCGGTGAAGTGCTGCAACGGCTCTATTTTTTTAGCGAGGAGTGCATCGCCATCTTTTAATGGGGGGAGAGAGTTTTCGTGTTCTTCTCTCGGTTCGTCGCGGCCTTCGGTGTAAACCTTGATGAATCCATCAAACTTAATTGTTTGGCCATTGGCGCGGAAAATATATCTTTTGTCATCACTTGCAATCTCCACTGCCGTCTGCTCAATTTTGGCGGTTTGCATTTGCGAGGCAATCATCCGCTTCCAGATGAGATCGTAAAGTCTTTTCTGCCCCCGGTCGGAGAGGCCGGCATCCTCGCCGGATTTTCTTGAAAGATCCGTGGGGCGAACGGCCTCGTGCGCTTCTTGGGCCCCCTTGGTTTTGGTTGTGTAGATGCGCGGTGATGTGAGCGCATACTCGAGGCCGAAATAATCCTTGATTACTTTTTGAGTTTGGGCGAGAGCCGAGGAGGCAATGTTCACGCTGTCGGTTCTCATATAAGTGATAAAACCGCTTTCATAGAGCCGCTGGGCGATGACCATTGTTTGTTTGGCTGAAAAGCCGAGTTTGCGCGCCGCTTCCTGCTGGAGCGTGGAGGTTGTAAATGGTGGAGCTGGGGTACGGGTAATTTCTTTGGAATTTATTGATTGAACCTGATATTTTTTGCCCTTGAGTCCGGCAAGGATTTTTTCCGCAGCGGCATGATGCTTGATATCCATCTTGCCCAAAGATTCCCCGTCCGCGGAGATGAGTTTTGCCCGGAAGGTGCGCGACTTACCTTTGGCAAATTCGCCTTCAATGCTCCAGTACTCTTCGCTTTTGAAATTTTGGATTTCGCGCTCGCGTTCAACGATGAGGCGAAGAGCGACCGACTGCACGCGGCCGGCCGAGAGTCCGTAGCGAATTTTTCTCCAGAGAAATGGCGAGAGTTCGTAGCCCACGAGCCGGTCGAGAACTCTGCGCGCTTGCTGGGCATCCACAAGACGCATATCAATCTCGCGGGGATTTTTGAGCGCCTCTTCGATGGCCGATTTCGTAATTTCGTGGAAGGCGATCCTCTGCGTCGCGATCTTTCTGCCGGGAAGGGGTTCGCTCTCGGTCGCCGCTTTTGCTTTGCGCTTTTTCACACCGTTTAATTCCAGAGCTTGCACGAGGTGCCAGGCGATGGCTTCTCCTTCTCGGTCTTCATCGGTTGCGAGAATTACCATATCAGCTTTTATAGCCCTGTCCCTCAAATTTTTTACTGTTTCTTTGGCCTTGAGCGGGATCACATATGTAGGCGCAAAATCACGCTTAATGTCTATGCCTAGTTTGCTCTTCGGCAGATCGCGAACATGGCCGAAAGAGGACTCGACTTCGTAGTCACTTCCGAGAAATTTGCCAATCGTTTTGGCTTTAGTGGGCGATTCAACGATTACAAGTTTCATAAATGTAGATTTCTTGGGAATTATTTTCTTATTAGACGGAGGTACTCTTCGACGCCGTGCAGCCAGCCGCCGCGGAAATATTTCTTTGGATTAAGTTTTTTGACGGGAACCCACAGACAATTCGTGTGCCGGTTTGAAAGCTTTATTTCACCGCCAACGTATTTTGCTTCGTAGCCGATCGCGAAGATTCTTGCCTTTTTCCGCCCGCCGGGCATAGATTCTTTTCTTTCGTGACGCATAAATAAGACGGGCTTGCCCAATGTGTACCTCAATCCCAAACCCAGTTCTTCTTTCATTTTCCTTTCCACGATTTTCTCAAGCCGTGTTTTGAATTCACTTGCTATAATTCTTCCTCCGGGCAGATCCCAATGACCGAAACTGTCCTTGCAAATAAAAAGGCTGCCTCCTTTACACAGGAATACTTTGACTGCCAGGAAATAGATATCTTTTTTGGCGGCTGCCATTTAGTTTAAAGTATATCCGCTTTCGGTTTCCTTGATGAGATTTTTGATTGTAAGCATGGTGAGCGCTCTATTCACCCCCGAGCTTTCGAGTTTAGTCATTTCTATAATTTTGTCAACATCTGCCGGCAAAGAAAGTTTTGCGAGTGCCTCAAAAATCAATTTTTCTTCCGTGGTTTCGAAGTTAGCCGCGGCTTTCTTTTCGTTAGCGGTTTCTATGCCAAATGATTCCAGAATTTCATCTGGTTTTGTGACAAGCTCCGCCCCTTGGCGGATAAGCTGGTTTGAGCCGACGTAATTCGGATGGGAGATCGGGCCGGGAACCACGAAAACGTCTCGGTTCTGATCGAGGGCGTGGCGGGCGGTAACGCGCGCCCCCGATTCTCTGGGCGCCTCAATGACGAGTACTCCGCGCGAGAGGCCGGATACAATTCTGTTTCTTTCGAGAAATCTGTAGGGCAGAGATGGCGCGTGGAGATGATATTCGGAAATTATGGCACCCCCGGAATCCAGGATCTTTTTGGCCAGCCGATCGTTCAGGCGCGGATAAAACTGATCAAGGCCGTTTCCCTGAACGGCCACGGTATGCCCTCCGGCTTCGAGACATCCCTCGTGGGCCGCTGCGTCAATTCCCAGTGCTAATCCGCTTGCGATTGCAAACCCGTGCTTGGCAAGTTCGGCGGCAAAAATCTTCGCCAACTCTTTGCCTTCGCTTGTTGCTTTACGTGTGCCGACAACGGCAAGAGTAATTTTTTCCTCAGGCGGCAGATTCCCCAAAACGTAGATGCCAAATGGCGGCTGTGGGATTTCTTTAAGCAATAACGGGTATTCCGTTTCATTTTGCATAATGAGACGGATTCCGAGCTTCTCCAGTTTCTGCCATTCGTTCTGTGGATCTGGCTTTCCCTTTTCGGCTTGCGGCACGTTTCTCCAGACCCCTTCCCATTTGCCAAATTGATTTAAGAGCCTTTCCAATTTTCTGTAATCACTCTCAAGAAAAATGTTCGCGGCATTATAAAAAACTGCTTCGGTCATTGGTATAATGAAATTTTATTTCATCAATTGATTCATTCGGCTAAACTTCACCTTTTGTGAATTTTAACCTTACTGCCAATTGTAAGAATAACCGTGATTTAGGACAAGTCAATTTTACAGTTTTGATTATGTGTTGGCGAGGTACCCCGTTTGTTTGCTACAATAGAAGTAGATGCCCAACCACTTCCGTCGCGAATTGATTGTTAGCTTAGCCATTGTTGGCGGCAGTATTTTAATTTTCGCCTCGATCCTTTATTTTCTCTCAGAAGATCTCTCGTTCCAAGCAGAAAAAGTTGTCGCAGATCGTGCCCTGATTAACCAAAGGGCGGCTATCTTAGGAGCCCTCGCTGATCTTAAAAAAGATGCTTCGCAGGCCGATATTTATAAGCGTGCCATGGATAAAATATTAGTGTTGCAAGATCAACTTCTGGATTTCCCACATTGGCTTGATGGTTTATCTCGCGCACACCAAGTGGGGCTTAGTTTTTCTTTTCAGGGCAGTCAAGTTCCGCCCCAGGGTGAGACCCCTGGCTATATCGCTTTTTCATTGGATTTGACCGGGAAGTTAGGCGACCTTATCGATTTTTTGAAAGATGTAGAATTTCAGTCGCCGAGATTTTTAGTAAGCCTGGACAATGTCGGCTTGACGAAGGGCGACTCGGCCTATAGAATTTCATCTCAGGGCAGGGTATTTTTTAGGTAACATGATAAAATTTTTTCAAGCTCACCCAGAATTTGTTTTGATCAGTCTTGCCTTTTTGCTTTTGGCTATTTTGACCGTTGCTTTCTTTTGGAGCATCACAACCCTCATTACCTTTTTGAACAAGGGCATAGGTGCGAATGCGAATCAGGTTCCTGCCGTGGGTTTCGATCTTAAGGGAGCGCGGGCTCTTGATCTGAAGGGCTCGTTGCGGCAGTGAGCTTTGCTTGAGACGCGCCTCTTCTTGATTCAACTCGCCCCCGCCAAATTTTATGAATATGCACCCTTAGCTCAGTGGTAGAGCGTTTGCATGACACGCAAAAGGCCGGAGGTCCGATCCCTCCAGGGTGCACACTCCAGTGATAGGTGTTTCAAGACCGTAAGATATGAGGTTCCAGGGTGTCCTTGAGCCTTGACCCTCTAGTACACTGAAACTCTATCACATAAAAATACCGCGACGAATTCGTCGCGGTATTTTTATTTCGAGTCCGATCCCTAAATCGCTTCCCGTGGCATCAGACTGATCACTCGATTCTTGAGCATCAATCGGCTCCGGAGATTCGATAGCAGCTCACGCTTCTCAACAATGGTGCCTTCCGTGAGAATATATACCGCATAGGACTTGGCATTAAAGGCGTCCGGCTCGGAACTGGATTCCCGGCTCTTGCCCAAGGCGATTTTTCTGAACTTATTGTATCTCGTTATCTCATCCTTGAATTTCTGTTTCACCCCGAGCTCGTTCATATCCAAGGTATCAAGCATCGCCACGATCTGCTCGATGATTTCTTCCTCTTTGATATACCCGCATTGGCAGTTCACATCGCGCTTCTTCGTGCATCCATAATAGACGTACCGATGGGTGTTCCCGTTCTTCTGGTATTTCCACTTTTCGGATGCTGTTATCCCCGATCCGCAAAGGCCGCACGTTATCAATTTTGTGAAGGCGAATTCCTTATCGTTTTTGACCTCGCTGCGCTTGAGCTGCTCCCGTGCTCGGTCGAAGAGTTCCTTCGTAATGAGCGGCGTATGGACGCCGGTGTACCATTTGCCTGACCCTTCAGGGAATTCAAAGGTGCCGTAGTAAAACGTTTTCTGCAGGATGATAAAGATATTCCCCAGCGAAAGATATTTTCCTCTCACCGTTTTGAACTTCAGATCGTTCTTGAGCCAGATGTAGATCCGCCGACCTGACCACTGCTCATTTCCCACCTTCTCGAACATTTGTTTGATGATGGGCGCTCGCTGCGGGTCGACGATCACCTCACACTTCTTGTCCTTCCGTTTTTCATTCAGATACCCCGTAGGTGCGATGCCCGGCCAGAGGCCCATCTCGACCCGCGTTCGCAATCCTCGTTTCACGTTTTCTGATTTATTGTCGTTCTCGAGCTTCGCCGTGGAGCAGAGAATCATCAGCATGAATTTCTCGCTCGGGTTGTTCGTAAATTTCTGCGAGAAGGTGCGTATCTCAAGTAATTGCTTTTGATCCATTAAATCCACGAGCGCACCGAGATCGCCTGCGTTCCTGCTCAACCTGTCCGGCGCCCACGTGAGGAGACCGTTGAATTTTCCGCCACGGATATCGGTGAGAAGCGAGTTGAATACCTCGCGCTGTCCGACCGCTTTTGCGGAGTGCGATTCTTTCCTGATCTCGACGATCTCAAGCCCGTCCCGCTCGGCGATCTTGATCATCTCCTTAATCTGGCTGTCTATCGAAAGGACTTGCTGTTCCTCGCTCTCTGTACTCTTTCGTGCATACAAACAGTATGCGACCTTTACCGGCAGCGGTGGGTTGGTTGAGGTCGCCGCTCCTGCCGACCCCTTGGTTAGGTTTGTCATCAAGACAAGGGATGACGCAACCCCTCCGACGAGTCCAGAGCGTCCTTGCGGGTAGCCCAAAGTCGCTACAATGCGACGAAGTGGCAGAAATGGCTAGGACAACCGACGGGTTCGATTTATAATGTTGTAAAAGACCGAAAAAGTTTATGCGTAAGCTTCAATATAACCCCGAAATAATCAAGTCCTTTATCAAGCTTTGCCGGCCATTCTTAACTTGGCGCGGCGTTTTTGTCCCCGAAAAATATCAACATTTTTTATTGCGTGGTTCGGAAAAACAAATAACTACTTTCTATAACGAAGCACAACAATTTATAGTTAACCTTATCGGCCATATCTATTCCGTAGAAAAAGGTGAGAACCAGTGGAGTCGTTACTTTATTGATCTTACAATGCTTCTTGCTTCCGGGATGGACACGAGTATCAGGACGCATTCGATAGACAATGCTAGAGCCACGGTAGATATTAAATCATTTAAATTAGATGAGATTATTGAAGAAATTTCATGCATTGCCAAGGAGCCATTTGAAAAAAATCCAAAACTCCGCTTTCTAATAGCACCATCGGATTTCACGTTATGCTACAACGTAGGCGATTTTTTTATTGTCGGCCTAGATTTAAGAAATCGGAAACTGATTCACCCTAAAATTATTGAATTGAAAACACGGAAGGCTGACCCAAAGAATTACAACCCCGTCTTATACAAAAAACAGCTTGAGCGACAAAAACGACAAGCTGAAAGAATCCTCAAGACACACGTTGCCCGCGACATAGATCTCGAAAACAAAGAACACAAAAAAATTTATACATTTCCGACTTATCTCCAAGGCAAACAAAAAGAGGTCTTAAAATTGTTAAAGCCTACCGGGGAGTTGCCCATCGATGATGTTTTCTCGTTGGTGATTTCTAAAAAATGGCTTACGAGTACGAATGCCCATTTCGTTGTCAATCTGTTCGAAGAAATCGTATGTGGAAATATTATTCCAAGTATTTTTAAAGGCGTCGATATCCGCTTATTCGAAAAATTAATGACCGAGGGGTTATTCCTGAGTATAAAAGCCGATAAAAATAAATTATGCGATCATCTTAAATCAATTCCTACGGTTAAGAAAGTGGAAATCGACCAATCGCCATATCGTGGATATGTCTATTTCACTTGGGGACGTATTTCCTTAGCAAACCTAATTCATCTAAAGTATCCCATTAAACAACTCGAAAACATCTTAGCGCGCAACATAACTGTAAATCTCCCGAAAGAAAATCGATATTATCATTTCGGTCCACAATAGTCGGTCGCGTTCAAAGCTAATAATTTATAATTACATCCATGAACGATTGCGTTACACAAACTCAATTCATGACTCATCCGGGCCTGAGAGATCGTCCTTACTCAAAAAGGTTCCATTTCGCTTTATGCAAGATGCTAGATGGTGGCCTTTCTCAGGGAACAACGATGATGTGTGGCATACGAGCCACAATGGGCTGGGGACAGGTTCCAGAACCATTATTTCCGTCCGATCGAAGTTTACCCGAAAAAGAATATGGTGATTGGCAAAAGATACCAAAAGAGGCATGGGAGTTTTCTCGTCAAATGGATAGGGCTGGAAACAGAACGTTCTTCGGTAAAAAATTTACATTCAAAAAGTTGGCTTTTTTGCATGGCAGAAAGTTTCATTTTTTATCGAGGGCGTTCCCACTTTATGATTCTTCCTATGTGTTGGAATGGCGCGTCATCAGCGGGGACTTTGATTCCGTCGGCTGGACGACATTACGGTTTTTGCCGCACAAAAATGATATAAACTTTGAAGAATTCTTTATCAAGCCTGAATTTAGGAAAATGGGTATCGGAACGAAACTCATCAAATTTGCCGAGGGATGCATTGCCGCAGGATTTATGGATCCATGGCTTAAAGAAACACTTGGCAATGTGCGGCTCCGGGATCATTTTACCCACATAAAGACGCACGCCCCAAAGGTTGATATTTACACGCCGGAACGCAAGGAGGCGGTAGTAAATTTTTTTAAGAAAAATGGTTATAATCTCAGTATCGACCAGGGAACTGAAGCGAGGGGAGAGATGTCGAAGCTGTTAATCTCAAAATCACTCGCTACCTTGCCAAAGTCTGGGGCCATCGCAAAAATTAAATTTCTTTTTCAATGAAACCGAAAGTTCAATTCGCTTATAGCGATAAACAGAACGAGGAAGAAATCTCATCTCTTCTTTCTGAATCCGGCTATGAAGCGGAGGGTGAATACTTTCCGGACCTCCAAGAGATAGAGAAAAAAGAGAAAGAATTTTCTGGCTCGGTTGAAGAATATTTACCAGAACCGCCGGCTTTCGGTGTCGATCTGACGAGCATCGCTCTCATTGGTCTTTCTCAATTTTTTACAACGATCGTTCTGCCATCAATAGAGTCAGGTGCTTCTTACGACCTTTTGAAGGCCGCTTTCATGAAAATTATTCATCTGGCACGGAATAAAAAATCAAAAAAGGGGGCGGCTATTTTAACAGACGCCCCTCCTTCAGAGGGTAATCTTGAACCGCTTGGTTCCCCAAAGAAGAACCTCGCCATTGTTTTTGCTATTGCTCCAGAACTCGAGGATGCAGAAGTCGATGCTGCTTTAAATAGCATGCCACTTTTCCGGAAAGAACTTTTAACCTTCCTAGAAAAGGTTCAAATTAAAGCTGCAACCATTACGGTGAAATATGCTGGTAAGGGTCAGTGGTCCATTGATTTTAAATAAGTTGATTTCGATGTGTTTCTCTTTCCGCAAAAGTTAGTTTCTTGTCCAGATTCAAGTCAGACTTGGATTTGTGTGTTGTTCGGCGAACCGGCAACCGGCACGTCCCCGAACTCGCATTTCTCGCCGCTGGAAAGACCGTGGCGCGTAAGTTGAACGAAGAACTCCTGCCAATCTTTGGTCTCCACCTCGGCAACGCATTTCTTGTTCACGATCTTTTCTCCGAAGAGCACGCCTCTTTCTTCGTCGTAGATAAGCACGATAAAGCTGGCCTTCGAAAAGCGGTTCCAATACAGCATTGTGTAGCCGTACTCCTTCTTTATGAACGATGAGGCGAACACTCCGGAACTCCTCTAGTCTTTTGATGCATCCGTTTATTCGTTGTAAATGAGCTCGAAAAATAATACTATTCTATAGTAATGCCCAAAGAAAAAAGCGCTGTTTACGCAATAAAAACGAGCAAGGGGTCGGTTAGGAAGTATCCTAACGTCATTTGGTTTCCTCGTTCCAAAACAGACCCCCGAGAGATCCGGGAGGTTTTAAAAGTTGCTCTCAAAACCCAGACAGAAAATCCGGATGGATTTTTTAACGACAAACTACTTGGAATAAGAATGGCGCAAATCGGCTCTATTTCCGTCGTAGGACTGAGTGGCAACGAATATGTTGATAGCTATAAAAATAAGAGCATCGGTGATGTGTCGTTTATTACAAATGCTCGAATGCTAATGCGGCTTTTTCGATTCTTGGGATTAGTAAGGAGAGTTGCTACGGGGAAATATGTCGTTACGGATCTTGGAAAAATGTACTGTAATTTCTCAGGAGATTTTCCAAGCTATCAAGACGGTATTTCTGAGGAAAAAGTTTTGTTAGATTGTCTGGCAAATTTTAGCTTTTATTCTGTGGGAGACGACGGCTCATATAGGGATCCGAAGTTCCGGATCCGTCCATTTCTATGGCTTCTGCATAACGTAGCGATTGAGCCGCAATGTATATACCAGCTAATAGTAACTGCATTTGCCTCTCAAGAAGAAAGCCCAGTGGAAGAAAAACGAATCCGAGATATTTTGAAGAACCTTCGTTCGGGAACTACTACATTAAAAGACGAGTGGAAAAAAGTGGGTCTTAACGCAGATGATTATAGTTGTGTTCATAACTTTTATGACAGTGTAAAAATTCTCGTTTATCTTGGAACAAGTCTTGGGTTAATCACTAAAACTTCTGATGCTGAATATGGCAGGAAGATAACTGGGAGGGCCCGGCACCTAAAACAGGCAAACATTTTTTATACGATCACGGACAAGGGTAAAAAAGTTCTTGAGGCAAACCTCGTAAATAAACTCGTCTATTATGATGAAATTTATAGGGTGTTCGGAGACGAAGCAGCACTAAAGGTGTGCTTCCTTTTGGCGACTTTAAATTATCGCTTTGGCAAAATTGTTGTGGCGAGAATAAATAAAGGTTTTTATAGAGAAACAGAAAATCTAGAGAAATTAATTATTGTCGTTCAAAAAAGTCTAGGTATTTTCATTGATGCTGAAGATGGATATCTGAGTCTGAGGAAGCCAATCTCATTTTCTTTTTATCAGCACGTTCCCCCTGAAATTATGAACGATAAAAGCATGGAATATGGCTATAATAGATTTATGGCCGAACTTTACAAAGATAAAGACATAAAGATCGCAGAAGATATTAGCGCACCGACAACTGACTACGAAAATCTGGCTCCTTATTTCCAAATAGATAAAGCGCGGCGATATTCAGTGCCGAAGCGATCAGATAAGGAGCTAGAGAATGCCATTAGGTATCCGGGGATGGACGAGGTGTTTGGTGGTAAAGATAGGTTCTCGGGAAGGGTTTCTCCCACGAATTCAGTTTTTCATTCTAATGGGACCCTTTACGTAAACCAACAAAGTGACGCCCTCGATTTATTAGCTGCCTTAAGATTAAAAAATCCAATCCTCATAAAATTTATAAGTGAAAATATAGAAGCATTGATTGATGCTTTCATGGATAAATCTGATGTGTGGGAGAAAGACCAACATTACACTTGGGTTCGTAACGTGTTTCGACATTTTGGGATGGAAGCTGTATATTCCGGATCAGGAGGTATGCTTTCGCGCGCCGATGTCAGCGTGCTAAATCCATTTATCGGAGGTATTGAGATTAAAAGTCCAAGAGAAAATCGCGGGACATTAAACACTAAAGCGATACGCCAAGCAGTCGATGCGAAAATACAAGTTGCGGATAAGAGCAGAAAAGAGGCTGGAATAAAAAAAGTTGCTATAGCTATTGGCCGCAGAATTTCTGAGAATGCAGTAAAGGAAGAGCGAAAATGGGCAAACGAAGGACAGCCAGTGCTCTTACTAAATGACGTCATCCTCCACTATCTCGTTCTCAGATCAACATCAATCAATTTTTCTACTACAAGTTTAGTAAATTTTTTCACCAAAAATCATGGCCCCGTAACCCACGGCATGGTAAGGGCATTATTTGAGGAAAATATTTCTGATTCAAAGATGTTAAAAAAGATTGACGAGGAATTGAATTTTCTTAGTAAATATCTTGGTCTTGAGCGTGACGAGGACTAAACTTGCCGTAAACGCGAGTTAGCGATTCTTATATATTTAGGGTTTAATTCGAAGCCTACGAAATCTCGCTTATTCTTTTTGGCACCGACGCATTCACTGCCGGATCCGGCAAATGGGACAAGTACCAAGTCTCCTTCGTTGGAAAAATGTTTTACTATTCTTTCGCAAATCGCTAGTGGTTTTTGTGTTGGATGACCCACTCTCTCTTTCTCGAAACTTTTTCCGGCCAGAACTGGGATATACCACACATCCCCTGAATGCTTTCCTTCCGGATTGGGGTGCCATACTTTGCCATTTTTTGTAATTTTATATTTTAACCGATCAACACTTTCATATGCTTCACGTATGGGATGATAGGTAAAATCCTCCCCTTTATGAAACCAAAGTAATGGCTCATAATTAGCTGGAGGAAGTTTGGTATATCCGGACCAATTATTTTTATAATACCAAATAAACTGACGACCATAAGACAGGCCTAAATCATATAAGAAGCATTGCACATAACCAATATTATGATGAATGCCGTAAACAAATATTGAACCGCCCGGCTTTAATGCCCTGTTAGCTTCAGCGAGCCATTCCTTCATCCACCCAAACCATTTATCGTGCTTTTCCAGGCCCCACTTTTCTTTTGTTCCAAAATCCATTTCGATTCCATAGGGAGGGTCGGCAATGATTAAATCAATCGAACTATCATCGATTTGTTTAATCAACTTTAGCGCGTCACCTTTGTAAATTTTATTTTTCAACAGCATATTTTTTATCCCCCTTTTTATTCTGGAGAATCAAGATGTATTGGTGGTGTATGTTTGGCACATATGAATAGGGATAACCATATGGAAATATCTTTTTAAATCTCTGGTATAAAATCGTTATGCCCTTCAATGCGAAATTACCTTGTTCAAGTCTTTGTGCAAGATCCGAATGAAACATATGGTACTTAGCCTTGTTTCTAAAATCGCTCACAACTATCCCCATATATTTTTCTGGTTTCAATATATGAGCACAATCGTTGAAAAATTTTGAAAGTATTTCCAGGAATTCATCGTAGTCATCGATATTGCCCAAATCCTTATCAAGATTGCTGTATTTTGTATCAAGATTTTTTGACACACGCTCTTGCTTAACCTTGTGATCGGCTTTTTTAAGAATGTTCCAGTAGGGGGGGCTGGTAACAATAAAGTCTATGGAGTTTTCCTCGATCTTCTTTATTTCCTTTAGAGCATCTCCGTAAATTATTTTTTGATCCTTATTGATGTTTGCAAAAAGATCATGTTTTAGCTCAGTAGCTAGTCTTTCTTTTGTTAAATCTATATATTTTTTTACAATTTCAATTCCAATACCTCGACGATTATTGACAGCGCACGCCTTAAGAGTCGACCCAACTCCGTTAAATGGATCAAGTACCACATCGCCACTTTTAGTAAAAAATCTTATTAATCTTCCTACGTCCTGAAAAGAATATGGCGCCGGATGTTGTCTTTCGATCTTGGCTTCTTCATGCCCAGCTCCAAGTCCTTTCTGAACATAAACGGAAATAGTTTCCGGTATCCATTCCGAGGCACTTAAATCGTTCAATTTGTTTACCAATTTTCGTTTACCTTTATTGCTCACTTTTAATTTTGCCCTTGACGGTTCTTCGACGACGTTCAGATCCTCTAGGGGCTCTTTTTTTGTATCCGCAAGAACCCTAACCCCACGAGGCTGATTCTTTTCTTTTTCCAAGTATCCTTTTTCTTCTAGTGCACTTAGATGCTGATGGACCGTTGATTCAGATGACAGGTTAAAATGACCTTTTATTTCTTTCAGAGAAGGCGCGTAACCCTTTTTCTGGTCATACACTTTTATGTAGTCTAAAATCTGTTTTTGCCTCTTTGTTATCATGCTAATCATTATACCGAAAATAAACCGAAAAGTTCTCCACACCCATTAAAACCTTATGAAAGCTTGCTTAGTGCCGCCTTCGAAGGCAGTCTTTGTGGTGTCGATAACTCGACCCTTACAACCTCTTAAGCACAAAGCTACTGCTGAGGCTTTAGTTTATTTTTTCCACCTGGATTTTTTTGATGTATTTTTTCATCTACCATGACATGTGGTAATTTTCGTGTTTCTAAAAGAATAAACCAATTATTACCATGAACAATAAACGAGGAAGGCCGCTGAAGAATCAAACGGCGGTTATGCAACCAAAAGCTGAATATATTTTGGGTTTGAATAGCATTGATAAGACAACGAAGTATTGTTTATACGCAAGAAAATCATCCGAGAGCGAAGAACGTCAAGCGCTCTCCATCGACTCGCAGATCAAGGAAATGTATAAGATCGCGGAGCGCGACAACCTCTTGATAATTGAAGTGCTGACCGAATCGCACTCCGCAAAAAGCACTGGCCAACGCCCGGTGTTCAATCAAATGGTTGAGAACGTGAAGAACGGCAAGTACGATGCCATCCTCACGTGGGCACCGGATCGCCTGAGCCGCAACGCGGGCGATCTGGGAAATCTCGTCGACCTTATGGACAACGGCAAGCTTTTAGAGATCCGCACCTACGGCCAGATATTCAAGAACTCGCCGAATGAAAAATTCTTGCTCATGATTCTTTGTTCGCAAGCGAAACTCGAAAATGACAATAAGTCGGAAAATGTGAAGCGTGGCCTCCGTGCGGCTTGCGAGCGCGGTTGGCGTCCGGGCGTCGCGCCCGTTGGTTACTCGAGTAGCAACCGCAAGGATCGTCCCGGGGAAATCATTATTGATAAATTGCGTGCACCGATCATAAGACTTTGCTTTGAGAAAGCCGCCGAAGGATGGTCGTCACGGAGAATAGTGAGTTGGCTCCGCAGTATCAATTTCACAACCCGGAACGGAGCGTACCTACCATTGGCAACCGTCCAGACGATGCTTGAGAGCACCTTTTACTACGGCACATTCGAATATCCTGAGGGTAGTGGCAAGTGGTACAAGGGCAACCATAAAGCCATCATCACGAAGGGCCTCTTTGACCGCGGTCGTGCGCAGATCGATAGCCGCCGCACGGCGCGACGAGCAGAACGAAAATCATTCGGCTTCACCCAACACATGCATTGTGGCTTCTGTGGTTCCAGCGTCTCGGCGCAAGAGCACTTCAAGAAACTGAAAGATGGTTCTCAATCCCGCTACGTCTATTACGGTTGCAACCGCACGAAGGGATTGACCTGCACCAACCTGTTCATCCGCGAAGAGGTGCTCATCAAACAACTTACGAATATCATTGACCAAATATCTCTCGACGAGCTTGGGATACGCAAGCTCCTGGGCAACGAAGCGGAGCGGATGATGAGCTTCCACAAAGAGGTGATGGGTATTCCACGCGAGGCACTGACGCAGGAACAGAAAGAGGTGGACGTCAGGCAATACGCCAAGTATCTCCTCGCGCGAGGCAGCATCGAAGAAAAGCGAGTCCTCCTCTGCAACCTCAAAACCCGCCTTGTGCTTCGGAACAGGGTGGTCTACCTCGAAGAAGCGAATGGCGTTTCCTGGAAAGAATATTTCGGCCACCTTCAAAAATGCCCCGACTGTGGATCGAAGAATATCAACGAAAGCGGACCGTGTGCTCACTGGAAATTCGGCGATGCGCCGATCGATAACAAACCCCGCGTCAACTATTTCACCTGCATGGATTGCGAACGCTCCTGGAAGCAGGTCAATGAGGGCGATCTCCGGCTTGTGCGCGTCTACACCGTTTCGACGGAAGGAAATGGTGCTTGGATCAAGACGCCCGGCGAATCGGAGATTTTTGTCACGCATACGTTCGCGACCCACTTCCGCGATCCGGTGGAATCGGGCGGGAAAAAAGTGCGACCGAAAAATATTCTGGGAGAAATGCGCTATGACGGCCGCAGGAACACGTACAAGACAACACTCGAATACGAGGATGGGAGCGAACAGACATTCGAGATTCCCAGCCTTCGCGGACTCAAAAATCCCGGGGAGGGCATGAAGCCGATCAGCAATAAAGATGGGCTTATGGAATACAGAGAAGAATAAACCTCGCTATCTGGATATCTGTCGAATATTCTGTGCATAAACCCGTCCAAATTTTGGACAGGTGGGGTCAACCTGTCCACTTTTCGGCCGACCGAAAAGTGGCCCCTACAAAAGAAACTTATATACAAAATAGTTATTACAATAAAAACTGTGGAAAACCATTAAGAACCGTTAAATATAACAGCTCCCGCCATTGCTCTCTACCCACTTCTGCCACGCATCCCAACCGCGATCGTCGTTCAGCTCTTCCACGATATCTATAACCGCCATGCTAAAGGCATCCGCTAAATCATCGTGGTTTTCGATGCCGAATCCGGTGAGCTGGGTAATCAGGTCTTCCGCCCCGTGGCGCGGGAATACAATCGTGCCGTTTTGGATGAGCTCTCCTGTTAAAGCAAGCCGTGACCGTTTGTCGCCGGTATGCTTGACGCCTTCCACGTTGCAACCGCTTTCGCTGACCGCCTGCACATAAATTTCCTGGAATCCGTTCGATTCAACGATAAATTTCGGGCGCTCGTTTCCCGCCTTGAAGAATTTGTCCATTTCCCGCATGGTCCGCACCGCCTCAGGAAACGACACCCGATCATTGAAGGGGTTCGGGATAACATAGAGCCGCATGTCGTTTCCATAGCCATAGCGCTTGATGCCCACCATGGCGGTATAATCCGCGCCATCTCGTTGAGAAATTGCAAGATCAACGCCGATACGGACATCGCGCAGCCCCCTGTCTTTAGGGAGATCGTCATAATATTTGACCCACTCCGGGAAAACCACGCGCGTATTGTCGGAGACGATATTCAAGAGATACTCTTGCTGCCATGCGATTTCGTTCGCGACGCTATGCCGCAGTTCATCAAGTTTTTCCTTCGTATCGAACTTGCCCGGCCAGAGGCAATCGCCATGTTCGTTGAGGAGCGGGAACCAGAGATACACGCCGCGCAATTCTTTTTCCAGAATCTTCCGCTTAAGCCGCATCATGAGCGAATCTTCGTGAAGAAGATTTCCCACAAGCACGATACGGGTGCCGATATCACCCAAGGGCACGACTTCTCTTGTGAACCAATCGAATATCTTGTTCCGACCTTCCAGCGTTTTCGTGGAATTGAGGTCCTCAATATCGTCCAAGATGAGAAGATCCGGTCGGTGCTCGTAGTGTCGGATTCCGCGTATCGACTGGTCAATTGAAGCGATCATGATCCGCGCTCCCGTGTTTTGGAACACAATCGAGGACATGGCCCACTCTCCGGCGGATTCCACGCGGAAGGGGCCGAGATCGCTTTTGAGGAGCGGGTTGTTCTCAAGCTCGCGGCGGAGATTCGCCATGTGCTGTTTCGCCTGCGCCTGCGTCTGACAAATGATCAAGACAAATTTCTTTTTCTGCACGCCAAGGATCGCCCACAAGGCATACGACAAAGTAATGAGGGTGGACTTGCCGCTTCCTCGGAAGGCGACGATGCAGGCAAGCCGGTTCGACATATCCTCGGTGATCCGGAAAATATCTTTCTGGAATTCGGCAACGGGGTACTTGATGTAATGGGCAAGGTAGACCGAGAAGAAGAGGAGATGGCTTTCGCGGGCAACCGCTTGCCTGACGGCGCGGTCGTTCGCGATCGCCTCAAGAAGATTGCTTGTCTGTTCCATGGTTTTCAAGATTTATGTTCGCCAACTCAAGCGCTTTTCGCACCAACTCCTTTTGTTCAGGAGAAAGCTCTTGGATCGTGTTGATGGTTCCTTCGATTTCCAGTTTCGGAGCGTATTTCGGATGATGATGCCGGAGCCACAGCTGCACGGCAGGAAAATGCTTGTCACGGACGAGCGAGATGAGCTGGGACTCGGACATGTCGGTGATCAACGCTTCGCCCTCGGCGATGGCTTTGTCCGCATCCTTCAAAAACTCTTTGTCCTCATCGCGCCAGTTGTAGTAGGTGGAACGGGAAAGACCTGCCCGCTCAAGCGCGACCTGCAAAATCGGCATCTTGCGGAATTGATCGAGTAAGGATGATTTGTCCTTCGTAATCCGTTCCTGGATCGCTTGATTCCAATTTTCCCGATTATCGCTCATCGATTTTCGTGGCTTTCACGCCCGTTAATTTCTCGAATCGACGCTTTATGACCTCCGCGTAGACCGGACTCTTTTCCATGAGACGGCAACGGCGTTTCATCTTTTCGCAGGCGATGAGCGTCGATCCGCTTCCGCCGAAGGGCTCGATCACGATGTCATCGCGCTTCGTGAGGACTTTGAGGTAGGGAATGAGAATCTGGATGGGCTTCGTGCCGAAAATGATTCCTTGACCGGATGATTTTTCATCGGCTGCGATATATTCGATGAAGTCGGTGGGGCAGATTTTCTTGCCCTTCTCGTAACCCTCCCAATGCGGCTTGCCGGAAGTGGCATACAAGGCATTCTCGTATTCGGTTTGAAGCAGTTCATCTTCCGCATCGATATTCAACGCAACATCGCCTTGCGTTCCAAGAAGGGCGATATCCTGTTTGTTGAAGAATTTGTACTTGGCAGCGAATCCTTGCACGCGATTCGGGAGATGCCACGTGATCGTGTTCCGATATCGCCAATGTTTCTCCATCGCATTCCAGATCGTGCGGAGATTTTTGGGGTGCTCAAAAATGACGATTGAGAAATCCGGTTTCTGAATCTTTGCGATATTCGCCATCCAGAGGTCGCTGAAGTTCTCCGGCAGCTCGTCCGTCTCGAGATATTTCCTATCACGCTTCAAACCGAATCCTTCAGTCGCTTTACCGTTCCGTTTCTTGCCATGAAGGTAATCCAAGATGTACGGCGGATCGGTGAAGCACATGTCTGCCTTTTCTTCGCCCATCAGTTTCAGCACATCGGCTTCGATCGTGGAATCGCCGCACATGAGGCGATGTTCGCCGAGCGTGTAGACATCTCCTTTCTGCACCTCAATTTTTTCTATCTGCAATTTCTGCAATTCCTTTGCGAGATCAAATTCCTCGGGATGCTCGTCAATGCCGAAAATCTCGTCGAGTTCCTCGCTGGCAAACCCAACATCTTTCAGGAACACTTCGCTGAAATTCGCGAGCAGGTCCCAATCAAACTCTCCGGTATTCTTGTTGAGCCGGATGTTCAATTCCTTTTCCTGCTCGATGTCGGGGATATTGATATATACCGCAGGCACTTTTTCCATCCCAAGTTCCTTCAGGACTTCGAGGCGGAAATGGCCTCCGATCACGACATTTTCTCGACCTGGGGCGCAGTTCACGACGAGCGGATCAACGACCCCAAAGCGGCTGATTGATTCTTTGAGCTGATCCGCGGCCGCTTTGTCGTGTTTGCGCGGATTATACTCAGCAGGCTTCAGGCCTGCGGCTGGCACATACTCTATGTGCAATGGCATGGTGTTTTTCATGCGTTTGGTTATTTATGTTTTTCGACTTTTACTTGGGCAACGAAAAACGCCCAGACACGCACCCGTACTCTTGTACAGATGAATGTCTGGGCGTTCCAGACGATGCTCGATTCAGTTGTGGGCTACCCTACACTGGGAAGTATACCATGGCCTCCTCCCAATACTCAAGCTCCCCGTTATCGTTCACAAACCGCATCCCGCCGGTCACGTGGATAAAATTGAAGCCCCGGCCGCAGGCGGGACAGGCGATGTCGAGGCTGCCGTCGCGGAACTCTGTCTTCACAACCGACTTCTGCCCACGGTGGAACTTGATGATCTCGAATTCCCGGACGCCCGTGCGGCGGGCGAGCGGGATCCCGCAGTCGCAGACAAAGAGATTGCCAACGGGCAGGGCCTTTCCGGTGGTTGGTGCCAGTTTCTCCATAACTGCATTATACCAAACGACCCCGTTTTCCTTAATGAGGTCTATTTTGTACGAAAAGCCACATAGAATGCAGTCCCTTGACGTCCTTGCGACTTGAACCATATTTTGCCGGCCATTTTGTCCACGATGGTTTTTACTATATATAATCCGAGCCCCGTGCCATCGGCCTTGTAAGATGAGGCATTGTCTGCCCGGAAAAACTTCGTAAAAATTTTTGGCTGTTGATTCGCGGGAATGCCGATACCCGTATCCACGACTCCGACTAAGATTTCGTCGCCTTTTTTCTGCATTTTAATTCGTATCTCCCCGCCGGTCGGTGTATATTTTATTGCGTTAGAAACAAGGTTTTCAAAGATAATTTGTATCATCTTAACATCGGTGGCGAAAACAAAATTGCTCTTTGTATACGTCCGCAACAGTTTCAAATTCTTTTCCTTGATCTTCGGCGCAAAATTCTTAAGAATTAATTCCATCCTATCTTTTACATTGACGGGTTCTTTTTTGGTTGCAAAAACGCCGAGCTCGAGGCGCGATACGTTCAAAAAAGCGTCCACCAACTCAACCATTCGTTCCGTATTGGCATATATTTTCCCGAGATACTCCTTCTGTTTTTTAGCGGAGTTTCCCGCATATCCGGCACCAAGCATTTCAATATACCACTTGATGATGGTTAGGGGCGTTTTTAACTGGTGGGAGGCAAGCGACACGAACTCGCTTTTGGCTCGATTCAATTCGTGCTCTTTGATGATCTGTTCATCGCGGATTCTCAAAATATCATTCGTCTGCAACAATTCGAAATCGCGGCGCACCAGCATTTTGGCAATATGATCCAGCTCTTGCTCGCGCTGGTTGCGGGGCGTTACATCGCGAAAAATACCCCACGTGGAAAGGAATTTCCCGTCTTTCATGCGAACGCTGATATTTCCTTCGACGTCAATCACGAGGCCGTCTTTAGTGACAAATTGCGTTGCAAAATTATCAAAAGATTTCCCTTTCTGCATTTCGGCAAATGCCGCAAAGCATGCCTGCAGGTGATTGGGATGAATAATGCTCGGAAATGCCATGCGACGGGCTTCATCATTATTGTATCCCAGCACATCTCGCCATTTTTTGTTTACATATAAAAATCGGCCGTCTTTATCGACGCTTTGGATTAAATCACTGGCATTCTCAAATAGTTCTTTCCACGTTTCAATATCGTTAAAAATATCCATAACCTATTCTCCGACCACGAGCATGGTCATCGTCTCGTTATGAAAATATGCCGGCGTTCCTTTTTTGCCGAGCAGCGGCCCCTGTTCTCCGTAGGTATAAAGACCAATCATGGGCATATCTACTCCGAGCGCAGACTGCACTTCCTTGTTTTCATCATTGCAGCGCGCTCCCAACAATTTATTTCGCGCCATACAGTTGAACATAATCGCAAACCGCGCAGGCCGCCCTCCCAATTGTTCGCGCGCGATTCCAGCTGCAACTTTAGCCGCATGTATTGCCGCATCTCTGTCCCCAATCATCAAACGAATAGGCGTGCCCTCTGGAATTGCCGCTGCCATAGTGATCTCCCCTTTTTCGTTAGCAACCACCGGATCCCTGATTAAAAGTTCATCGCTTCCGGGAACCGATATGCCGAGGGGATAGGTGTACGCCATTCTCGCAAGCGGCTGTTTGATTAAATCGGATGCGCTTTTGCCGAAATAATCCTGATACACTTTGAGCGCGGGCTCGTGATTAATTTCTTGGAGCACTACGCCATCCGCTTTGGTAACCGTAAGCGGGAGTCCCACCGGTTCCCAACCGTGCCGCACGCCAAAACCATACGAAAAATTACCGGAAATGCCGACACCAACTACTGAATCGGTGAGTAGAACACCCTCGCAATACTCAAATGTTTTTTGAAATAAATAATCATCACCGGTAGAGCCGCCGATAATGGGAAAATTTTGTCCGAGAACGGATTTTGCTCCTTCAACGATGGCTGTGCCATTGCCTGTCATACCGTCAGGGATCATAATAAAGAGATCGGGGGTTTTACCACCGTTCGCGCGAACGACTGCTTTTGCCGCTTCGCTTCCTGCCTTGAAACTGTCGCTCGCAACTCCTCCACCATAGCCAATATGAAATTTTATTTGATCAGAAGCAATGGCCATCGCATTCACAGCGTCATACATTGAGACCCACGAGGTAATTTCGCCCGCAGCGCTTCCGCCAATAATTGGCACGTCTGGCGCCTCACTCTTCGCGCCCGCCAAAAGCTCTTTTTGATCGTACTTGATGGAGGAAAACATAAAAACAATGTCGGGTTTTCTCCCGTCAAGTTTTGCGACCGCCTCGCGTACCGCTTCTTGCGCCGCCTTGCGGGGCTCTGTAATATTTTGCCGCACTCCTACTCCGGCTTTAATCATGTAATTTTAGTTTTTTACTTTAGCATTTCACGAACCTTCTCAATAACATCGGGGATTTTCCAATCCGACTTTACGAGGTAATACGAGGGTTCATCTTCCACAATGCCGCGCATAATCTTGTCGTCAGCGCTTAGATTAGTAAGGAGAATGATCGGAGCTTTTCGACCCCACTCATTTTGTTGACGCAATTTCTTCATCATCTCCATCCCGTCCATTTTCGGCATAAGAATGTCGAGAATAATCAGATCGGGGCGGCCCTCAAGAGCTTTCACCAAGCCTTCGGCGCCATTTGCGGCCTGCATCAATTCAAACCCTTCGTGCTGTAGCGATTCAACCAGTGCTTGGCGCATATCCGGCTCATCTTCAACAACAAGAATTTTTTTAGACATGTTTATTTTAGTTATATGGTTTAATAATTTTCTCGACCTTTACCAACAAATCCTCGTCAGAAAACGGCTTTTCCAAAACGTCTTTCACGACCGCGAATTCTTCGAATTTGACCAAAGACCTTTTGAAGTCGTCTGAGTTAAGGGGAAGTATGGAGATCAATAGCGTCGGGATTTGTTTTAACTTCTGGTCTTGGATCATACATTCGCACACTTCAATTCCATTTAATTTAGGCACGAGAATATCAAGAACAAGAAGATCGTAATGTTCCGATTCGCGCAATTTATCCAATGCTTCTTTACCGTTGTACGCAATATCAACTGTGCAAGCCAAATTGTCGGAAAGTGCGCGTTTAATCTGCAAGGTTGTTTCCTGCTCATCGTCAACCACAAGAATATGTTTGCGTGTAGTATCCATAGTTATTCAAAATATTTTCTGATGACCACTAAATTTTTTTCAACCGAGGCCAGATGATCTTTCGTTGTATCGTTGGGCCGTGGAAATGCAAAACTTACTTTCTCGCCAAGCGTCTTCTCGTATTTAAGGATGAGGAGCGCAATAATTTTGGCAGGGCTTTTTTTGATGTTGAGCACTTTTCCGTCATTCTCGTCAATCACGAGATCATCAATGCTTTTTGCTATATCAAGCGCTCTATCTCCTACGCGTTGCCGCATTTGCGCGATTATGTCGCTCACAATTTCGTAAAATATTCTTTCCTCTTTGGGTATTTCCGGATATTCATGCGGAGTGAGCCGGCTAACGCGAAGTTTTTTTTTAACCAAACGGCTGGTTATCACAAATGCGATCCCCACCAACACGGTGATGATGCTATAGACGATGAATTGGCTGACAAACAACCCCAAAATCTTTCGTTCAACGGTGAATTGATAGTTTGCCGTTGCGGGGACTTTCTGGCCTTGGTACACAATGCTGCTTTCGGCCGTATAGTTTCCCGGCGGGACGTCGCGCGGGATTTGAATGACTTTGATGAAACTGGCCGTTGTTTCAACTGCCACTGTCTCTTTCTCCGTGAGTACGGACCCTCCTTTTTCGTTGAGAATTTGGTAGTCAATCGTTACGTCAACCCTGCTTCCGCCGCCGAAATTGGTTAGCTTCACGGAAATTGGCAGAAGCTCTCCCGGCGCCACGCGCGTTACTAAAGCCCCGCTCGCCGTCTGCACCTCCTGTGCACCTGCCATCGTAAACCCGAATACGACTGTAAAGATTACTACAAGAAAGGAAAAACGCATTACACATATCGGTTTCGCAGAATACATATTGAGATCATATTTCACTTTCCTATTTATGCATTTTTCTTCTTCGGAGAATATATACCGCCACGCCCGCAGCGACGATGCAAATTGCGGCGATGATATAATATGCCGTGTTCTTTTTAGATCCCGCCGGCCCCGGACCTACTGCAATATCAAACAAAGGAGGGGCTTCCGTTGAGGTAGCTTTCGATGCGGGCGTTTTTTCTTGAGACGGTTGAACTTCGGGTTGCTTTATCGGAGAAACGAGTTCGGTAGGCAAAGGAAAAGGAGATGTTATTGTTGGCGGCAATTCGGTTGCGCCAAATATCGCAAAAAGCGTCAGGTGATTGACATAAAATGAAACGCTATCGCCACCAAAAACCGCTTCCGGAATTTTAACCCAGACATTGGCGACGTCATCAAAAAAATAAACGCCGAGGTCGGATCTGCCCCGCAAAAGTTCCGGGATATTGAAGGTGATTTTTACCGGTTTTAAGAATGTATGTAATGGATTGCCGGCCTTATCCCATGCTGTAACATCAAACAACGCATTACCGATGACAGATATGTTAGGCGTAACGATATCTGGAGATATTGTTTTTTCCCCGATAACAAATGTTATGTCGTCTGAATAAACATTATTTGGCACGTCCAAAATAACGCTTTTTTGAACGGTGAGATTTTGCGTCAATGTGCCTGATTGCGCCGGGAATAGCTTCATCGGCACATTGAAAGCGTCGATGTGCGCGGGCACTGCTTGTCCGTTCGGCCCTACAACGGTGGGCGGAAAGAAGCCACCGCCACCGCCACCCCCGCCACCACCGTTGCTTCCACCGGAAGACGGAGACGCTGTCCTAAAGTTCTGCGGACGATAATCGGTCGTCACCGAACAATTGCCACAATCAAACGTGAGCGTGCCGACAGCCGCACCAGTTGCCTGCCCGGTAAATTGACCCGATGAATTTATGGAAATACCGGAAAAATTTATCCAGCCAAGAGATGAACCCCACGCATATCCAGAGAGCGCGCCGCTTGCGGCAACTGTGACGCCGCCATTCGTCGGCGCCATGTTGATCCAGCCGGAGTTGTTACTCCACGCATAGCCCGTAACGCCGGAATCCGTGATAGTAATGTTGCCGTTTGTGTTTCCAAAATTTATCCATCCGATATTATCACTCCATGCGTAACCATTGTTTCCGCCGCCCGTGATCGTACCATTCGTTTGGGAAGCATATGCGGCCGGGATCATTGATCCCAAAAACGCGGCGACGCTGAGAAGCGTAACGAGAGCGACGTATGCGTATTGTTGTTTAGTCGACCGATATTGCATAAAGTTTTTATGGGAGCTATTGATTGCCGCCCAAGATAACAAGCGCATCCGCTCCCGTATCCTTTTCGCCGGCAGGAAGATCGCTCACGACATCCGCTCCAAGGGCTTGCGCCAATGTATTCGCCAAAAGGTTTTTAGCGCTGTCGCTGGTGCGATTTACCACGACCGTTTTTTTGTAATTTCTATTTTTGGCATCGCCGGAATTAATGACCGAATATTCCGGGTTCGCGCTTATGAGGCCGGCTATTTGGGCGGCGAATCCATTCTTGCTGGTCCCGTTGCGCACCTCGACTGAGAGCATGGCGCCTTGCTTTCCCGCCGCGACTCCGGTTGTTTGCTCAGTATTGCTAGCGCCAGTTGGCTGGCCAAGAGCCTGGCTCTGCTGTATCGGTCCGACGTTTACGATGACGTTTCTCGATGGGCTGTAGAGTACCGCCTTCAAACTGCCGGGGAAAAGCAGCAACTGGTCGCCGTTTACCGCTCCCGCAAAAAACGCCTGCTGGCTGATGAGCGTCTTTGCGTCGGTTACGGTCGCCAAAACCGGTTGGTCGCCTTGGGGCAGAATTATATGCCTGGAAACTGCCTCAACGGCCGCGGCAAGTTCTTTTTGAGCCTTCTCCGCAGGAGTCAAATTAAAATACTTCTGGTAGATGAGGTATCCGCCCAGCATGATGAGCGTCAGAACCACGGTTGCCGCGATGCGCCGTCGGTTTCCGAAGAAACGAGGGAATGGCCAGTGAAAGATTGCTTTATCTTCCTCCGAAATTTGAGTTTCATCTGAATATTTTTTCATAATCCTTGGCTTATGGAGTTACGGTTGTGGAAGATTGGTTTGGTGAAGCGCTAGCGGTAGTGGTGTCAGTAGTGGTAGCAGAGATAGGGGTAGCGGTCGCGACGGGATCATTGGTCGTGCTGCTAGTCGGTGCCGGGCTCGTTGTAGACCCATCTGTTGTTTGAGCGGGGGTTGACGTGGAAGATGTCGCTGAAATAGGCGGGGTGCTCGGGGTAGAAGTTGTTGTAGTTGATTGCATCACTGAAGTAACCGGTGGAGGGGTTGAGGACGCGCTATTTGCCGCAGCCGGAGAAGCCGCGCTCGTAGAAGAACTATTCTCCGCGCTTGTCGAAGCCGAAGATGTCGCAGAAGCTACCGGTGTCACGTCGGTATAGGTTTCAGTAATCGCGCAGTTCACTGATCCGCCAGCGATGATACCGCTTGCTTCGGCACAGTTGCCATTCGTAAGTTCGGTATAGTTCGGCGCCGATGAAACGTTCATACTGAAAGCCGTACCGGCGTCAATCATAACGGCGGTTCCCGACGCGTTGCCAGAAAACGATCCGCTGCTTGGATGTCCGGCGAAAAGCGTAATGGTAAAGTCCGACGGCTGCGCCGGGCCACCGGAGATACTCAATGCTACATGCAACGTGCCCGTGGCGACGGAGGCTGCATCCATTGGCGCCGTAACTGTAGAAGATGACGTGCCGGCATTGGTTGAAGTCGTCGCGGTTGTCGAGGTAACAGTAGCCGCCGTTACCGCCCCGCCGATATTTTTCAGCTGATCGCCCGTGACACAGATCGGCACACCGCTTGCGTCCGTGAGGCAGAGCTCATTGGCGAAGATACGCTTGAAGTATCCCTGCACTGCGACAATGCGTTCAGTCACGAGAGTGCGAACTATTTTAATCCCTTGATCTACCCGCTCGCGGATGTAGGCGATTGGGTTTGCGATGAAGTCCGCCGTAACGCCTGCGTTTGCAAGCGCGTCAAGCGTGCTCGTCGAGGAGAACAGCGTACTCGTGTCACGCACACTTGCGATATTCACGCCCATCATTCCGCCGTACTGCTCTTGGATCGCCGCGACGATAATCGGCGCGAAGCGGTCATAGGAGAGCGCCTTCTTGCCGTTCGGATCTGTCACCACGAGCCCGGGGAAAATCTTTTCCACATCCTGCGCGATGAAACCTATTTGGCTGCCCGTAATGCCCGCGGTGTTTTCGGTGTCGTTCGCACCATTCTTCCAGTCAAAAGTGACTGCCTTGAGCGCGAGTACGTTACCGAGCGATCCTTCAAGCGGATTGATGTGCTTCTTAAGCGTAATATCAGACGAACACGAGAGGCCCGTTTGTCCCATAATGACGCATGCCGTACCGTTCGTTTGGTTATCAAAGAAGGCAAGGGTTGCGTTCGTTGATGTACCAGTATCAGTTACTCGCAGGAGTGCTTGGGAAGCGTTGGTGCCACTGGCAAAATTCTGCGTCGTAAACCGCACAATCACCACACCCAATCCGCCGGCACCGCCATTGCCGCCAGAAGTGAGGGCAGCTTTGCCACCGCCACCGCCCGATCCCGTGTTTGTGGCGCCACTGGTTGCCGATGCGCCGCCCGCGGTACCGCCGGTACCACCAATAGCTGAGCCGCCGGTACCACCGGTGTGGGTATTTGCACCACCGCCACCTCCGCCACCGCCTGCATACGTCACCGAAGAACCGGTGATGGAGCTTGCGGTGCCTGCGCCGCCGTTGCCACCCGCAGTTGCGGTCGAGTCTGAACCGACCGCGCTTGCGCCACCACCACCACCACCGCTTCGGCTTGCGCAGCCGCTGATACCAGTGCCTCCCGCATTGCCTTGGCCTACGGTGCCAGTGCCTCCTGAGAGGTTGCCTGGCGTCGAACACTCACCACCGCCACCACCGCCCGAGCCGCCGTTGCCGCCTATGGCGTCGTTCGCACCACCGCCACCACCGCCAACCGCCGTGAGTGTGCTGAATACTGAATTGCTGCCTGCAGTACCGGTGCCGGTACCGACAGACGGTTGAGCGCCGGTCTGCCCCGCGCCTCCTGCGCCGACGGTAACGGTAACAGGCGTTCCGGGAGTAACCGCAAATGATGAGGTGCTCACGAGTCCTCCCGCGCCACCTCCACCTCCGCCATCGCCGGCAGGAGTATTTTCACTACCACCACCACCACCGCCGCCGCCAACGACGAGGACTTGGACTGAAGTAACTCCGGTTGGCGGCGTGAAGGTGCTGACGCCGGTTGTGGTATAGGTGACGACCGTATCGCTACCAACCGTGGTAACGGTGCCGTTGCCGGAGTTAAGGCCGGGGTTGGCTGCGGCAGCTTGAGATAAAACTCCGAAAGCGCCAGCAACTGCGAATTTGTTTGACGTGCTTGCTGTCGTGCCGATGCCGACGTTGCCATTTGTGAAAATGCGCATCGCTTCCGTAGAAGACGCAATGAAACGCAACGCGTTGCTATCGGTAGTACCAAGCGTTGCGAGCGCATTAAAGGTATTACCATTCTGCATAAAGGTATTCGCTGCGGTTGGAAGCACGCCATTGTTCCAAAAGAGCGTGCCGCCCTGGTTGTAGAGGGCGTTCGTGGTCGAGGCCGGCGTTGAGGAAGCAAGCGCGATACCTTGCTGCGCAGTAAATAGATTCGAGACGGTCGTTGTGGCGAGCGTTGTCGCTCCTGAAACTATGAGTGTGCCAGTTGCCGTAAGGTTGTTACTCACGGTGAGTGCGTTTACGAATGTCTTCGCTCCCGCGATGGTTTGCGTTGTTGTTGAAAGCAGTCCGCGAACGCTTGTTCCTGCGTCTGCAAGGTTGAAGGTGAGGGAGCCGGTTGAGGTGGAGATAGTGAAGTCATTGCCCGTCGTGCCGGTATTGAAAGTGAAAGACGGACCGCTCGCACCATTAATAGTTGCGGTTGCGGTTGTCGCGGGTGTTAACCAAGAAAGTGAGCCGGATGCATTAGTGGAAAGCACCTGGCCAGATGCGCCTGTTGCAACCGCGCTCACGCTCCCCGCCGTTCCGAACAATAAACCGGAAAGCGAACCGACATTAAGCGCCCCGTTGATGGTAGTGATGCCCGTGCTTGCGACCGTAAGCGCGGCTGACTGGCCAAAGATCGGAACACTCTGCGTCGTAAACCGCACGATCACCACACCTGAACCTCCGTTGCCGCCTACAGCATTGGAGCCGCCTGCGCCACCGCCACCGCCCGTGTTCGCAGTGCCTGCAGTGCCACCGACATTGGTCGTGCCGCCTGCGCCACTGCCACCCGCGCCTGCTGATCCGGCGGTACGCGCACTGTTACTGCCTCCTCCTCCTCCGCCACCGCCTGCGTAGGTAACACTTGAACCGGTAATAGTGCTCGCGGTGCCTGCGCCGCCATTGCCAGCGCCACCTGCCGTAGAGTCTGCGCCCACGGTACTTGCGCCACCGCCGCCACCACCGCTTCGGCTGACACAGCCGCTAATACCTGTTCCTCCTGCATTGCCTTGTCCTGCCGTGCCTGTGCCTCCAGCAAGGTTGCCTGCCGTGGTACACTCACCGCCACCGCCACCTCCCGAGCCTCCCGTGACACCGACTTGGTCGTTTCCACCGCCAGCGCCACCGCCCGTTGCCGTGATTGTTCCGAAGATCGAATTTCCACCCGAAGTTCCTGTGTTGCCTACGGTACCGCCAATAGTACCGCCCGTGCCGCCTGTGCTCACCGTTACGGTAATGGGAGTTCCGGGAGTAACTGCGACCGATGACGAAGCAATGAGTCCGCCCGCGCCACCGCCACCCGCGCCGTCACCTGCGGTAGCGCTTTCTCCACCGCCTCCGCCGCCACCGGCGGCGACAACGAGGACTTGTACGCTTGTCACTCCCGTTGGAGGCGTGAAGGAACCGCTACCGTTATATTGAATGACCGTGTCTGTGCCGCCGATCGCCGTGCCGAGGATGGTGCCGCCGGTCGCGATGAGGCCGGAGTTAGTTGACGTGCCGGTTTGGGTTTGCGTGGAGACCAAGAACCCCCCTAGCACTGACAATGTAGATGATGGGTTTGTCGTACCGATACCGACGTTGCCCGTCGTGTAATAGATGTTCGAGCTGCTTGTCGTCCACTGGCTCGAAACTTTATTGTTAAATGCCGTCCAATCCGCAGCAGAGAGAAGGCCGCGGGCGGTCGAGGTCGCGCTCGGTAAATTAAAGGTATGCGTTGAACCGCTTGAGGTAATACTAAAATCAGTCCCAGCGGTGCTCGTTGCAAACGTCTGCGTGGTCGTAGAAAGACCGTTCAATGAGCCGATATTTCCTAATGCCGCGCCGTTCCAAAAGAGCGAACCGCCTTGGTTGTAGAGGGCGTTCGTAGTCGAGGCGGGCGTGCTTGATGAAAGTGCGAGCGCGTTGATAAGCGCGAGAAGTCCCGCCTTGGAAACGGTCAAGACATTGGATCCGGCGCCGTTCGCAACCGAAAAAAGCGTGGCCGGATCGCGATACGCGGTCGCTCCGGTAGTTGTCGCGGTTGAGGTTGAAACCGCGCTTCCGAGCATGAGTGAAGTATTGGAAGAAATGGAGTTCACGGTAAACGTGCTTGACCCGATCTTAATGGCGTCTCCCGCCGAAAGCTCCGTGGTAAACGCGGTACTCGAACCCGTTACCAAAGCAGAACCGGGCGCGATAGAAACCGTGCCGGTCAAGGCTACGCTCAGGCGGCCCTTGAGAGCCGAGGTTATCACGTCGCAGTTCGGATCCGTCGGCGCACATGCGGGATTTAACGTTTCGCCCGGAGAATAGAAAACGGCATACGCCGGCGCCGGAACAGAAGTTAATATCATTCCCGTAATGACAAATACGACAGCAACTCGGTGTAAAATGTTTTGTTTTGTAGTGATCATGGTTTTTGTAATTCTTGCCCTTCCGAAGCTTTAGGCGAAGGAGGGCCTTTGAATTCCTGGACGGGTAAGTTTTTAATATTTTGGAAGCTCGACCTTTATTATTTTTTTACTTCCTCAATATTGAGGCCCGCAATTCAAGTTGTTTTTTATTTTGAGAAGTAATTTGTTTTTTTGATGAGTTTGATTATTTCTTCGACCTGTTTTTTCGTATAAATTCTCCAACCCCTACTATCTCTTTTTGCTTTTGGCATCATGCCTTCTATCTCCCAACGACGCAGAGCCGTGATGGAACGATCGACTTGAGCGGCAATATCGGAGATTCGATAGTGCCCGGCTCGCGGACGAATCTTTTTTGTTGAAGAAAAATGCATGGATGAAACGATGAAAGATATTAACTGATTTCGACCGAAGGATGCTTGGAGATTGTGATGGTAATCACGCACTCATTGCCGCAATGCGGACACTTCATAGCAAATGAAGCATTGCCATCCATTTCTTCGGTTTTCACGTTTTTTACCAACGGCCCTCGGCATTTTGTGCAATGGATCAATGAAGCCTCTGTTTGAACTTGTGTTTGTTTTTTATCCATAGAAATAAAACGGCCCGCGAAAGATATCTACCGTAGTAGAGGTCTTTCGCGGGCCGTAGCTCGCAAAATGACTTAATTTATTAGGATTCGAAGTTATCCAGAGATCCTGATTACACAATACCGCGACACCACAACACCCGTCAACGCCCGGCCTGTGGATAACTTTTAGGCTCATCCCGTCGACCTTTTGACTCCTTTTAATGAGATCGGGGATGCAATTTTGTTCAAAAAAACGTTCAAATAATGATGGCCATAAGAGAGAGAGAGAGAGAGAGACGGAACATTGATCCGGCCCTCTTTAAAGTACTTTTAGCTGCTATTATTGAGAACCCCATAGTTCCCAATAATAGCAATAGATTGATGAAACTTCCCGGTTATACGACTGGAGACTGGCAGGATGCGGAAACGAACGAGGCACAGATCTATAGCCGATCCTAAATTATCGCGCAATAATCGCGCATGAAAAATCGGCACAATCGGATATAATCAGCCATAGATGACATATCCGATTTCCATTTTGGACTCGCCCCCGTTTCAGTTTTTGTAATGAATTGTTAAATAACTGAAACGGCTATTGGGATGGAATGTTCCATTTTGGACAAATTCCAAAATGCCCTCCGAGTGTCCAATATGTCCAAAATGGATGCGACCGCGAGGCTTCAGCCCTACCAAAATCTTTGAAAATGCCCCATACTGTTTCCTAAGCCCAGCGATCGGGAGGCCTCAAAAGAGAGGATGAGAAAACCCCTGGAAACGCTTGTGGGGTTGCATCCAAAGAGGTCGCAGACCGCTAGGGGGCACCAATTGATTTTTTGCGGATAGTTGTTAGTATGACTCAAGTCGAAAACTTGGGCGGCTAGTTCAGTGGTAGAACGCTGTCCTGCGGTGAATAAAATTGACCCGAATGGTTCGTTCGTAGAAAGCGTCTGGGCATGTAGTTCAGTGGTAGAACGCTGTCCTGATAAGACAGAGGTCGAAGGTTCGATTCCTTCCATGCCCACAGACTTGAGCACCCGTTCGAGGGAGCGGGACGCTCTTATTTTTCAGATACTTTTTGAATACAGATCATGCGACGAATTTCGGCACGTGTCCAAGATTTGAACCCCACGCTCTCTTCGAGGAGAGTGTAGGGAGGCGTAGCACATTATGCTATAATCATTCAATGACTCCATTGCCGCACTTCGTCTCTCTCTCTCTCTTCGCTAGATTGTTTGCGAAAAATACAACGATGGTCTATTTTTCTTCGATAGCACTGGCTTTCGTAATATTCATCGGCTGCCGTTTTCTTCCCCGCGCGGGCTTCCCCGCACCCGCCAATCGTAGTTCGCAAAGGCGCGGCTTCACTCTTATTGAACTCCTCATCGTCATCGCGATCATTGCCGTTCTTGCCGTCGTCGTGATCCTCACGATAAACCCTTTCCAGATTTTCCTCAAGGCAAGGGATGGGAACCGGCTCTCGGACCTCCCGACCCTGAATACCGCCTTCGGCCTCTATGCCGAAGACGTGGGCGGCTCGATGGGCTCTTCCACGGTGACGTACATCTCCGTCCCCGATCCCGCGGCGACCACGACCGCCGGCACCGATTGTTCGGGATTAGGTTTTCCCGGCGGCGGTTCCTTCCACTGCGCCGCCCCTTCAAATTACCGCAATACGGACGGCACCGGCTGGCTCCCCGTAAATTTCAAAAAATTATCCTCCGGCTCGCCCTTCGGATCTTTACCCGTGGATCCCGTGAACAAAGCCTCGGGAAACGGCTATTATTCTCAGGGGAACTCCTACTATTCCTACCAAACGGACGGTGCGAAGTTCAAGCTCACGGCGGCAGTCCCCGAATCCCAGACGTACGCCACCCAGGCAGGATCAAATCCGAACCTTTTGACTTTGACTTTCGGCACGAACCTCTCGCTTGGCGGAGGAAGCTGGGTTCTCGTCCCCGGGAACGGCACCTTCGGCACCAGCAACTTCTATGTGATGAAGTATGACGCCGTCTGTTCCGACGGCAACGGGAATTACCTGAACGACCACGACACGGGATGGCACACGTATGACAACATCAATACCGCCTGCACCTCTGCGAACGGCAGATCGATCGCCTCCCTCCCGGGCGGCTGGCAGATCGCGAACATTTCCCAGACAAGCGCCGCTTCCTACTGTGCAAATATCGGTGCCCATCTCATGACGAACAACGAATGGCAGACTATCGCCTGGAACGCTCAGAATGTCGCTTCGAACTGGTCGGGCGGATCCCCAGGTTCCGGCTATATCTACTCCGGCCACAACGACAACCAACCTGCCCTATCCCTGCCCGCCGATTCAAACGATGCGAACGGCTATTCCGGAGAAACGAACACCAACGGCAATCAAAGAAGAACCCTGACTCTTTCGAATGGCTCGGTCGTCTGGGATATGGCGGGCAACGTCTGGCAATGGACGAACAACACGATCACGGGCACGAACGAACCGCACGGTGCCCCGGCCGGGTTCAACTGGCTTGAGTTCACCGCGATTACGCAGTGGGGAAGCATGACCCAGCAGACGGCAGGTCCCGTAAACAGCGCGTGGAACTCGACCCAAGGCGTGGGCCAGATCTATTCCGAGAACGCAGCCGACGGGACAACTTACGGTTTCGTTCGCGGCGGCTATTGGGGCCTTGGCTCGCCCGGTGGGGTTGGGTCGCTGAATCTGTACATTACGCCACCCCTCACGCTCGCCCCCTTGGGTTCCGCTGTTCCCGGTAGCCGTCGCGTAGCAATCCGGTATCTGTAATCTATCTTCCGTCGATTTTTTCTGTATTTTTTCACCATGCTCGACGACCTCATCATCTATCAAAAGACATACGATTTTCTCCTGTGGCTCCATCCGGTCGTGAACAAGTTTCCCAAGAGCCAGCGGTTCGTTTTGGGGCAGCGGATAGAGAACAAGACGCTCGACCTCATTCATTCGATGATCGTCGCGAACGCCCTGCGTGATAAGTCCGCGACGCTCCAGCAGGCAAGCGTGGAACTCGACGAACTGCGGATATTGCTGCGGCTCTCAAAAGACTTGCACTTCGTGAACGTGAAGCAATACGGCGTCGCCGCGGAGAAGATGAATGAGATAGGCCGGTTGCTTTCCGGCTGGATGAACAAGTTTGCCCGTGCGACGTAATCCGGTTATACTACAAAGCGTCCATCATCGGACGGGGATGCGGGCGAACTACAGCGGGCGCGGTTTCATTCGCGGCGGCAATTGGAACAATGGCTCGAACGATGGGGTTGAGACGCTGAATCTGAACAATACGCCACCCAACACGAACAACAACATTGGGTTCCGCTGTTCCCGGTATTCATCAATACTATACGAATTGGCCCGAACGGGATATCTACGGATTCCTACCCCGTTATCTAACGGTGGTGCGTCCCTTTATACCTATCGCTCATCTCATGGAGGTCGAGGGGGCAGGTCTGCGCCAAGACGGCTACTGCCCGCATTCCTTCTCGTCGGGACCGCCGAAGGGAAAATATAATCCCTACCTCTTGCGCGTCGGCTTTGCTCCCGCGCGGGATCGCCTGCGGGACGATGCACCAGTAATGCGCCGTTCCGCAGGCAAAGGATTTTCTCATGTACCCATGACCGACTTATTCGCCCGGATTGTCGAATTTGAAAATCTCCACACCGCCTATCGCAGCGCGCGTGTTGGTAAACGCTACCGTAGCTCCATCCTGAAATTCGGCTACAAACTCGAAGAAAATCTGCTCGCGCTGCGCTGGGAATTGGCGCATAAGACATACCGGCACGGTGGCTACCGGGAATTCGTCGTTACCGATTCCAAGAAGCGCACCATCAAAGCCGCGCCGTTCCGCGACCGCGTGGTGCATCACGCGGTCTGTAATATTATTGAGCCGATGCTTGATAAAGGTTTCGTGTACGATTCCTATGCCTGCCGGAAGGGAAAGGGAACGCACGCGGCGATACGCCGTCTCGAATATTTCATAAAATCGCTGGGGTCGGGCACGAGAGAGAGAGAGAGAGAGAGAGACGAAATGCACCGCGCCAGAATCTATTGTTTGAAGTGCGACATTTCCAAGTATTTCGATAACGTGGATCACGAAATACTTCTCGGCATACTCCGCCGGAAAATCCATGACGAGGATATTTTGTGGCTGCTTCGCGAGATAATCGCAAGCAACCCGCGCGGGATTCCGATCGGCAATCTGACGAGCCAATTATTCGCCAACATCTATCTGAACGAACTCGACCACTTCGTGAAGCGGGAACTCCGCGAAAAGTGTTATCTCCGGTATATGGACGATTTCCTTATGCTCGGACCGGATGCAAAGCATCTTCACGAAACCAAGGAGCGCATAAAACTATTTCTGCACGATCGATTGAAACTCGCATTGCATCCCAAGAAAGCCGAGATTTTCCCGATAGACCGCGGCGTGGATTTTCTGGGATATGTCGTTCGTGACGGCAAACGGCTCCTGCGTAAATCTACCGTCAAGCGGTTTATGAAAAAGAAACGGCGGTATGAGGCGATGGTGAGGGACGGCAAATTGTCGGATGCATGGTTCCACAACGTCCGTAGGTCGTGGCGGGGATACGCAAGTTTCGCTGATGCTTACAAGTTGATGGAAAAACTCGGATTGAACTAAGGAGAAAAGAATCTTGAGGTAACACGGGAACCGCCAGTTTCTAAGATCGGCGAATGAAAAACATAATGCGTGCATGGGAAAGGTGGCATCTCCGTTCTATGGAGTACTGATTTTCACCACCTTATTTGCCAGCGTGAGTTTGCTCCTGAGGCACGTCAGGAATTCCCGTTTCTCGACAGTCGTCCCTTCGCGGAGGACATACGTGGCATAATCTTTGAGATCGATTTGTTTTTGCTTTGATTTTGGCGTTTCTTTTTCGCCGAAGAAGTTTTTCTGGAACTTGTTGATTTTCATAAAGTTCTCGACCGAGACGGCAGACTTGAAGTCGTACTTCTTGCTCTTTCTAAACTGGGACACTGTATCGGGCAGATTGTCTGCAATTTTTATCTTCGACTGCAGAAATACTTTATAATAATTCTCGATTTTATCCCTGATTATATTTTCAAAGAAATTTCCTATAAGATCTCCGTCTGGCAGCGGATCGCCGATAAACTGGAATTGATTGTGATAATGCAAATCAGAAAGTATTGGCTCTTCGGATCGGGCGCTTGCTATCAGCGGTTCGCTATCCTTTGGCAAATAGGTTTTATAGGTGTTCACGCCCATTACAGACAATCCTTTGAAGATCGGGGTCGATGCGCAAGTTGCCCGGCCCGGTCTCGCCGAACAGATATTCCAGTTCGTTTCTGGTTATGACTTTTTTCTTTGCAATTATATTTCCCAGCCGGTACTCAAAATAGAGCCGAATTTCTTCGGCCGACAGGGTGAAAATCGGTTGTCGATCTAGCTTGCTTCTGATCAATCGAAGCTTCTTTTCCATGAGAATAGATTGCAAGGCTATAATATTATAGCCTTTGCATTCACAAGAAATCACTGATTTATAATATTATAAATCATGAAAAATAAGCACATTTTAGAGTATATGGTCTAAATATTGACTGGAGGTTAGCTTTAAGGTAACATCTAGTTGATATATGGATAATAAGCCAAAAAAAGGTGAATACTTGGACGTTTTATTGAGATCCCCCAAAACCGTCTTTTCGACCAAAGATGTCGCCTTGTTATGGGGAGAAGAAGCAGAAAATGCCGCTCGAGTCAGATTAAACAGTTATGTAAGAACCGGAAAATTGATCCGAGTGCATCGCGGCATTTATGCAAAAGATAAAAACTATGATCGTTTTGAATTGGCGACGAGAATTTACACGCCCTCATATATCAGCTTCGAAACCGTTTTAACTCGATCGGGAATTAATTTTCAGCACTACGATAATATTTTTGTCGCATCATATGTTACCCGAGAAATAACAGCAGATAATCAAAAAATTTCTTTTGTGCGGATGAAAGACTATGTATTGAGCAACACGACGGGCATTGAACATTCAGGAGGTTACGCCATCGCGACGAAGGAGCGCGCGTTCTTAGATAGAATTTATATCAGCAAGGATTATCACTTCGACCATTTGGATGTTTTGGACTGGGATAAAGTTTTTGAAATGTTGCCGGTATATCACAATCAGAGAATGGAGAAAAAGGCCAAGGAATACTTCGAGCATTATAAAGCCACAAAATAACTATGACGTTGGATTACTCAAAACACAAAAACATATTACTCCAGATTTTGAAAGATATTTATTCTGATACCGCGATTGCGCCTCATTTGGGATTTAAGGGCGGAACTGCGGCGCTTATGTTTTATGATTTAAACCGCGATTCGGTTGATCTGGATTTTGACCTTTTGGACGAAAGCAAGGAAGCTATCGTGTTCGATAAGATTCAGAAAATTGCAGCGGCTTATGGGAAAATAGTCGACTCTAAAATAAAGCGGTTTAATTTAATCGCCGTCATTGCTTATGATCAAAAATCTCAAAATATAAAAGTTGAAGTGAGTCGGAGAAGCTTTGGTTCTCGATACGAGCTAAAAACCCTACTCGGCATCTCGATGCTCGTGATGGTTCGGGAAGATATGTTCGCCAATAAAATCATGGCTATGCACGAACGGGTAGGTAAAACTAGCCGGGATATCTATGATGTTTGGTTTTTCCTTCAAAATAACTGGCCGATCAACAAGGAGATCGTCGAGAAGCGTGCCAGTATGACGTTCCGCGAGTTGGTTCAGAAGTGCATTGAGCAGTTGGAAAAGATAGATAACCGCCATATTCTTGATGGTTTAGGCGAATTCCTTACCGAATCCCAAAAAGATTGGGCGCGGGCTAAGTTGCGCACCGAAACAATATTTTTATTAAAAGCGCGCCTCGAAAGCGAAAAATGAAAATTAAAGATTTACCCAAAATTGACCGGCCGCGGAAAAGCTCAAAATAAATTTATGACGGATAATAATTTACAAAAGAAAGTGGCAGAACTGGAAGCTCAAATTAGGAGACTTAAGAAAAACAATCTTGGGTTGGTTTTTGAAGACAAGACAGAGGATGTCGTTGAGCAATCAAAAATTAAAGTTCCCGTCCTAAAAGAGATTATCAAAAACCGTCTCGATCTGAGCGAAGCATATTCGAACAACTTGATGATTGAGGGCGATAACTATCTCGCACTTTCGGTTCTTAACTACACGCACAAAAAGAACATTGATCTCATCTACATTGATCCGCCGTACAACACCGGCGCAAAAAACTGGAAATACAACAATGACTATGTAGACAAAGACGATGAATATCGACACAGCAAGTGGCTCTCGTTTATGCGCCACCGCCTCAACCTCGCGAAAAATCTCTTGAAAGATGATGGCGTTCTGATTTGTGCGATTGATGACAACGAACAGGCACATTTAGGAGTTTTGATTGAACAATTATTCCCAGCACACGAACAGCACGCCATAACTATCATTCACAATCCGAAGGGCGTTCAAGGTACAAACTTTTCCTATACTCACGAATATGCAATCTTTGTTGTTCTAAAAAATAATAAAGCTATCGGCGACCGTTCTCTTTCCGAAGACGAGATTTATGTTTCAAACTTGCGAAACTGGGGCAACGAATCCGAACGAACAGACGCGAAAAATTGTTTCTATCCAATCATCCTAAAAGACAAAAAGATTATCGGTTTTGGTGGTGTTGCACCAGACAAAGTTCATCCAAGGTCGGCAAACGAAAAGCAGAAAGACGGAAGCATTTATGTTTGGCCGATTGACGAAAAAGGCATTGAGCGAAAATGGCGATACGCAAGGCAAAGCGTTGATGAAATAAAAGATATTCTCCAAGTTAAAGAATCCCGTGGAGGCGTATTCCAAATAATGATTGCGAAAGATTACGGAACATATAAAACGGTCTGGACAGATAAAAAATACGATGCGAGCGAATACGGAACAAAGCTTTTGCGGGAAATATTACCAAAATGTGATTTTGATTTTCCAAAGTCGCTTTATACAGTTTATGACTGCCTCTTTGCGGTCGTTGGTCAGCGTCCACACGCAAATGTTTTGGACTTTTTCGCCGGTTCAGGCACAACAGGACACGCCGTTTTAGAAATGAACAAAGTTGATGGCGGTCATCGCAAGTTTATTCTCTGTACGAACAACGAAAACAATAATGGCGGAAATGGCGGAATTGCCGAATCGGTTTGCTATCCGCGTGTTAAAGCCGTCATCAATGGCTATAAGAACAAAAAAGGCGAAAAAGTCGCTGGACTCCCGAGCAATCTTTTCTACTACCAAACTGATCTCGTGGACATTGAGCAAATCCACAAAGTGCCGGATGACGCCAAAATCCGCATTACCTATGAAGCGGGCGAAATGATCGCTGTTCGCGAGGACACGCTCAACGAAGTGGAAAAAAATGACTGGTGGCAGATTTTTGAGGGCAAGGGCAAGTTGGTGGCAATATACTTCAAGGAAGATAAGGCAAAACTCGCCGAGCTTATCGCAAAACTGGAAAAGAAAAATCTGCCGACGGCTTTGTATATTTTCAGTTGGGGCAAAAACGAATACAAAGGCGAGTATTCCAGCGCGAATATCAGGGTCGAAGATATTCCAGAGCCGATCATCGAAGTTTACAAAGAACTAAACCGGATATAATTATGTTTGCGCTAAAACCATTCCAAGAAACGGCAATATCGCAGCTCAAAGATCAGTTTTTGAGTTTGTGGAAATTGCCGAATCAAAATATCCCGCTTGTTTTCAAATCGCCGACTGGCTCGGGCAAGACGATAATGTTGGCGCAATTTTTGCGCGACATCGTGAGTGATCCGCGTTTTGCGGGCAACGATGTGGCGTTTGTGTGGTTTTCGTTTAGCGAGGACTCATACGAGCAGAGCAAGAAAAAACTTTTTGATTACTACGGCGGCGCGAGCGAGCTTGATTTAATTGACCTCAATGACCTGTCGCGCGAGAAGCTGCGCCAAAACGATGTCTTTTTTATAAACTGGCAGAAAATCAAAGGCAAAAGCAAAGATAGCCGAAAATTGCGCCGTGAAAACGAGCAAGGACTGACTTTTGATAACTTCATCAACGAAACGCACGAAGCGGGGCGCAAAATTGTTGTGATTATTGATGAGGAACATATCGGAAGCGACACCGACCTTGCACTGGAAGTCGTTGAGGGTCTTATCAAACCCAAAATTACGCTCCGCGTGTCGGCAACGCCGAAATACATCCCTACTCGCGCCGACACCGCCGGATATGTTGAAGTCAAACGAAACGATGTTGTTGAGGCGGGACTGATTAAAGAAAAAATCGTATTTCAAACAGAGGAAGATTTGAAGCAAAAAGCGGTCAAGAAACTCGACCAAGACGAAATGCTTTTGGAGCTTGCTTACAACAAACGGCTAGAGCTGATTGAGCTGTACAAAAAACTCGGTGTTGAAGTTAATCCGCTTGTTTTGATTCAGCTCCCGAATGACGACCAAGCGACAAAGGAAACCGGTGATACAACCAAACAAACGATTGTATTGGAGTATCTAAAACGCAAGGGCATAAAGAGCGGCGAGATTGCTGTCTGGCTATCCAAAGAAAAGGAAAATCTTGAGGACTTGGAGAAAAGCAATTCGCCAGTATCGTTCCTATTGTTCAAGCAAGCTGCCGCGACTGGCTGGGATTGTCCGCGCGCGGGCGTTTTAGTGATGTTCCGAGAAATAAAGAATCCGACTTTTGCAATTCAAACTGTCGGGCGCATTTTGCGTATGCCGTTCGGGTCACACTTTGCATATCCCGAACTCAATCTTGGCTATCTTTACACCAACTACAAACGAAATGAGGTTTTGGCGGAATATGCGAAATCCAAAACCGAAAATCGCCCGGCGATCAATGGCAGTTATCGCAAAAAGAATGTCGAGCCATTAAAGTTGGAATCTGTCTTTATGACACGCGCGGACTATAACGATCTGGGCGATTCTTTCCAAATGACATTCAAACAAGTGGCGGACAAAAAACTGGATATCAAGAAGCTCAATCTAAAACCTAAAGTAACGAACGGATTGATTGTCGGCGTAGAGATTGACGATTACGACAATTTCACCAAAGAGCTGTTTGAGGAGGGCGGAAGTTATGACGAGGAAATGTCCCGTCACGACCTTGAACGGCTATATAACTTGTTATGTTTCAAAGTTGTAGCCAAACAAACCGACGAAAACCGCAAATTTGCGCCGGAGCGTTCATGGGGAAAGCTCAAGACAGCGTTGAATATTTATCTCATGGAGAAACTGAAAATTACTCGCGCCGACGCATACAAAATTATCGTGAACGATCTAGTAAGCTCGGCAGGTGCGCTTGCACCAGTTATTGGCGACGCGCTTTTGGCATATCGCCCGATTCGCGAACAGGAAGTAAACAAGAAAGCAGCACGCGCAAAGCGCGTGGAACATATTGAAGTACCACGTGAGGCATTGTTCTTTACCGATCTATACGAGGAATTGGCAGTCAAGAAATCCGCAATGCAACCGTTTTGGTTTGAAAAAACATCGGTGGGACTATTTGGAGGCACAAACAATGAGAGAAATTTTGTTGAGTTTCTTGAATCACCAAAAAACAAGAGTGTTGTATGGTGGCACAAGAACGGCGATATCGGAAGCGAGCATTTTTCAATTTCTTACTACAATCTCGACGAGAATAAGGAAAAACTGTTTTATCCAGATTGGCTTATAAAAACGAAAAACGGCATTTTGGTTATTGATACAAAAGCTGGAATTACCGCCGAAAGCAATGATACGAAATACAAAGCAGAAGCCTTGCACGAATGGCTAAAGGGCAGAAAAGGTTTTGGCGGCGGCATTGCTGTTCAAGACGGGCCTAACGGCTGGAAAATCAATCAGAATGCCAAGTATTCACACAATTCGTCGCTCAAGGGCTGGGATGTCCTAGATCTGAGATAGCTATGGAGAAGCAAATATTTACAATCGGGTACACGATACCGACCTTTGACGAAAACCACGTTGATTTTTATGATAACGCATCTTTGATGGACGCCGATATTTTATTGATTTCACCAGAATCACTATCTCCAAGGGGAAGTTATGGGAGCTGGATCGAATTTTCTGCAGGAGGAGGCTGCTACAATGCTCCAACATCAAATGAATATGAGGAAAAAATATCTCATCTCAAAAAAGAAGTAACAGATTTTTTGCAATCTGGAAAAAGTGTTTTTATCATTTTATCTAAAGAAGAAAGTCATATGCTTTCATCTGGAGTATCTCACCCCAGGAAAGGGGAAAATTTACACAGTACATATACGAAAACTAACTATGACTTTTTACCAATCAGTATTGGTACATTAGTGTCCGCCTCTGGGAAAAGCATTACATTTTCGGGAAATTCCTTGTTTAGTGATTTTTATGACAAATTCAAGAAGAACTTGAAATATCAGCTTTATATTGAAAACACAAATGGGGCACAGATTCTTTTCACCGGTAAAGACAAAACAAAAGTTTTGGGAGCAATCTTTAAGGTTAAAAGTGGAAATCTGATAGTTTTGCCCTACATAAATTATGATGAGAAGAAATTCACTGAAATTAAAGGAAAAGATAAGAAAGAATATTGGACAAAAGAGGCTACTCAATTTGGGAAATCTCTGGTCAAAGTATTTGTTGATATAGATAAAGCTCTCCATAAGGGCGGAGATAAAACTCCGCCTCCCGACTGGACAAGCACAGCTGATTTTCAATTAGCTCAAGAGCAGGTTCTACAGAAAGATGTTGAAAAGAAGACAAAAGAAATTGAGAAACTCATTTTGCAAAAGAACGAATTACTCACAAAGATTGATGAGGAAATTAAGTTGCGAGATTTACTTTTTGAGAAAGGAAAAGTGCTTGAAAATGCAATCAGCATCGCTTTAGAGTTTTTGGGATACAACGCGGAAAATTATAATGACGGGAACCTTGAGCTAGATCACATTATTACTTCGCCAGAGGGCGATCGTTTTATCGGCGAAGCCGAGGGTAAAGACACTTCGGCAATAAATATTGATAAATTTAGGCAACTTGCAGTAAATATTCAGGAAGATCTACGAAGGGATGAGGTGGAAAATTCTGCAACTGGTATCTTGTTCGGAAATGGCTTTCGGCTCACAAAACCGTCTGAACGAGCAGAACAATTTACGACAAAGTGTATCAATACAGCAAAATCGTCAAATTGTGTCTTAGTGAGAACAACCGACCTTTTCCATGTTGCAAAATATGCAAAGGAATCAAAGGATGAAAATTTTGCAAAAAGTTGTCGGGACGCGATAAAAAATAGTATCGGGAAAATCGTTGATTTTCCCACGGTGCCAAAAAATTCATAAAAGGGAGCCAGTTGCGTTAGCGAGGGATTTGTGCGCACATTGGACAGGCAAAACAACAACATGCAACTTGAATCAAAACAACAAATCCTCGCGCGGCGGAAGGAAATCGAGCAGGAACTCGTGAACATGCTCAAAGAAACTGGCAGTGATTTTGGGCTGAAGGATATTAAAGACGCAATCTATAACGAAGAAGATTCGGACGATATGATGAAAGTGGTGGCGATGTTTGATCGCGGCGGAGATGCTTCGGAATTAAGCAATATTCTTGAGCTCATTAGCGACGCGTGGAATTATTTTCCGCATAAAATCATCGGCGATATTTCCCCGGCCGAGAAGTTGCTGGAACATCACGATAAAACCAAAAAATAATTATGAAAATTAGCAATCCGATCAAACTCATCATCGCCGTTGTCGTTTCCGAGCTGGCTGGTATCATCGGTTCGGTGTTTACTGTTCCGGCAATTCCTATGTGGTACGCGACGCTTGTGAAGCCAGCCTTGAATCCGCCCGCGTGGATTTTCGGCCCCGTCTGGACGACGCTCTACGCGCTCATGGGCGTTGCGGCATTTTTGGTGTGGAAGAAAGGATGGGAGAAAAAAGAAGTTAAAACCGCGCTTGGCATTTTCGGCATTCAGCTCGTTCTGAATACGCTCTGGTCAGTCATTTTTTTCGGCCTGCATAGTCCAGGCGTTGCGCTCGTCGATATCATTTTCCTTTGGCTCGCCATTCTTGCCACAATCGTCGCATTCGCCAAAATCTCCCGCGCAGCCGCGTGGCTTCTCGCGCCATACATTCTCTGGGTAAGCTTCGCTGTATATCTCAATTATTCGATTTGGGTGCTGAATTAAAAAGGGCGGGAACGTGGCGGTCAGTGGCAGCAGCTAGGGAAATCCTCTTATATTCGGGGCAAAGCTCGCCCCCGGGGCGAACAGGTGGCAAGAACGGGCAACCCGGCGTTATTCCTTCTTCAGTCCGGCGAGCATTCCGTCAAGCAGAGCTGTTTTCTTTTGGTGCTCCTTCAAATATTCTGCTCGTCCTTCCGGCGTGGCGAGGTGTTCCATCTCGCGTTGCCGATCTTCCCGAATCTCGGCCATGAGCTTGTGAACGTAATTTAAATCAAAATCGATACCATATTTTTTAGATAGCTCCCATTGGATTTCGGATTTTGTAGCCGAACTCATGCCGCGCGCCGCGAGCTTCCGGATCGCCGCTTTATGCTTCTTTTCTGTTTTCTCGTCGAATTTCATGATCTTGCGAATTCAGGAATCTGCTTGGTTTCGGAAACGGAATTCATGAGGATCACCGTTTTGGTTTCAGTGAGTTCTTTTTTGGGTTGCTCCTTGTGATTCAACTCATTGATCTGCTCCTCGGCGAAAATCAAAGCCATGTCCCATTTCAGAATCGTATTCGCGGCTGCGATTCGCTCGCGGTGCGTTGGGTAAATCGCGCCGTTGAAAGTCATAGCCGGTTTGCCTTCGACAATATCGGTGAGTTTTTCGGTTAAGGCGCGATGTCGTTCCTTGAGCGCAGCGAGGCGCGTCATGCGATTTTCTCTCGAAAGCGAAACGAGATTATCCGTCCGGACTTTGCGCGCGAGCTTAGCAACATAATGCCAGTCGAGTGTGAGGCCATGCGCGGTATTGTAGCCACTCAATGCGAGTTCCTGCCGCATATTTTGAACAGACGCTACCGATAGCGTTTCGGGTTGGCGTTCTTGGGCTAAAAAGCTTTGCACCGCTTGGTTCCACGCTTGCATGGCGTCGACATTCGCTGATATGATGTCAAAAAGTTCGACCGGAGTGTGATTGAGGCCACAATTATTCCTTATGTATATGCTCGAGCCGAGAGTCATCTACGAAGATAAAAATTTCCTGGCCATCAATAAGCCCGCCGGACTTGTCGTGCACGGCACGGCGCATTCTAAAGAACCAACCCTAGTTGACTGGTTGCTTAAGAGATGCCCGGAAATTGCAACGGTTGGCGATGAGCCGGAACTGCGCCCGGGGATCGTGCATCGTCTGGACAAAGAAACATCCGGTGTAATGCTCGTGGCCCGCAACCAGAAATCATTTGATTACTTAAAAAATCTTTTCAAAAACCGCCTTATCAAAAAGATTTACCTCGCTGTCGTTTTCGGAAAGTTAATTCCGAGATCCGGCAGAATCGAAAAGGCGATAGGGATTAAAAACGGAACGTTAAAACGTAGTGTTCATTCGGAGAGGATGAAAAAAGATGCCCTAACCGAATATAGCGTAAAGAAATATTTTGAAAGAGATGGGCAGTCCGGCGGGAAAGAATATTTTTCTCTTGTTGAAGTCGAGCCCAAAACCGGCCGCACGCACCAGATTCGGGTTCATTTGGCGAGTGTTGGCCATCCGGTTCTGGGGGACAAACTTTACGGGCTGAAAAATCAGCCCGCTTCGCCGGAGCCGGAGCGGGGCGAGCCGGTTTGGGCCGGGCGCCTGATGCTTCATGCACTTTCCTTAGAGTTGCCACTCCAAAATGGCAGTCGGCTCAAAATCGAGGCCGATCCGCCGGACGATTTCCAAAAAACGATTTCGTCCTTTGGCGATTAAATAGCCCTCTTTGTTTGCCAAATAAGCGAAGATAAATTTTCTCTTAGCCCCCACCAAGGCAGATGTGCAATTTCTTGCAACCACAAGCGAGAGGCAAGGTAGAAATTAGCGAGCGAGCAGGGAAAATGCCGGGTGCCCGTGAGTCTTCGAGGAGAGCGGCATTTTCTCGTAGGGAGCGAGCTACATTTCTCGAGCCGGAGCGTGTTCAAGAAATTGCACATCAGAATAAAAGTTATCCACACCCCCCCCCCCCCCCCCCCCCACTTCAGTGTTATAATAATCTTACTGATTAAAGATCGGTTTTCTCATAATGTACAAATCTATGCAAAAAGGGTTCACCCTCATTGAGCTCCTAGTCGTCATCGCCATCATCGCTGTCTTGTCGGTGGTTGTTGTCTTGACCCTCAACCCGGCTGAGCTTATCAGGCAAGCCAGGGATTCTAACAGGATCTCTGACCTCAATACCACGAAGAGCGCCATCTCCCTCTTTTTGGCCGACACCGCTTCTTCCACGGGTCTCCTTGGCGGCACCGCGGCCAATTATAACACTTGCTATGTGGATAGCATCCAGAGCGGCGCGAACGGACCCACTTCAACTGCCCTTTGCGTGGTAATTTTTAGCAAGGCTCCGGTCCCAACGATTGTTGCCAGCACAACCAGTGCTCTCCGTCGCGGCGTCGGTGGCACGGGTTGGATCCCGATCAATTTTAGTGCCGTTAGCTCCGGCGCGCCGATCGGCGCCTTGCCAGTTGACCCACTAGACAACGACGGTATCCACTATTACGTCTACCGCGCCAGTTCCACGGCCAGTACCTTCAAGCTGGGCGTTAAAACAGAGAGCACAAAGTACGGCAACGGCGGAACTGCTGATGTCGCGAGCACTGACGGCGGCAACGACGTTAACTCTTACGAAACCGGAACAGACTTGAGTTTGTAGGTGGATTCATGTCGGTTTCCGAGTGGATTGCGCTTGGAATTCTTTTTTTGACGTTGACACCAGGAGCATCCCGACGCCAGTCGGGACGCTCCTTTTCGTCGCGCTCCCTCGGACTTATATTCGCCGCAAGCGTTATTGCCATTTTCGGAGCGGCATTTTTTTCCTCATATTTTTTATACGAGAACTGGACGAAGGGAGCGCTGACGCAGTTTTTCCTGCCGCCGCACCAGGGCTGGGGGTATTTTTATTCCACCGCCGGTTATAAATTTTTTGCTCCCTGGCTCATATCTCTTTTGGCCGCCATCGTTCTCGGCCGGCTTGGTGAGGTGCTTAACCGTCGCTGGGGCGAGAGATTTTTTGAGACGGAAGAGATTTGGATAATGCGCCTTTCGTTTTTTTTAGTCGGCTACCCGGGTCTGTGGTTTTACACAATCTTTCTTCTCTTTGTCGGCGCTGGGCTTTCCGCGGCTTATGGTGTTCTCGCGAAGGGGCGGGCGCCGCTTTATTATTTGTGGCTGCCGCTTGCCATAGCAACTATTTTGATTCAAGGGTGGGTTATCCCGTTTCAGATTTTAAATTTCTTTAAGCTTTAGTTAGGGGGCTCCGGCCTTGTGTTTGAAAATACCGGCTACGCGTACTCCAGCGGCACGCGCCCACCCACCCACCCACCCACCCACCCACCCACACTCTCACCGTTAAAGTCCTTAGGAGACGCCAAGCTTTTGATGGCCGCGAGAACCGCTCCGATGTTGCGTCAGATTTGTTATCATTAAGTTATCAGAACTAGATTTTTGTTTAATCTATTCTAGATTCTACTCCCATGCCCAGTAGTACAATTTCGACGACATCTGTTTTTACCCATAGATTTTGCTCGGTTATCGAAAAAGGAGATAACGATTATTAATGATGAAAATTAAAGTCGACATTAAAAGATAATTGAAGTTGTACTACTCCGGTATGCGCGCACCTTTGCCCTTGCCACAATTAAAAAAGATACTTGTAGCCGAGGCTCTCGTAACCGCCGAGAGGTTTGACGAGCTCGCGAATGAAGCAGAGCGAAAAAATCAAGGCATGATTGATGTTCTCGTTGCCCAAAAAGTGGCCGATATGAACTATTTGGGGAATTTGATGGCCAAAGCCCTGGGTGTTGAGCGCGCCGATTTCTCCGCAAGGTCCTTTGACAAGAAATTTGTTCAGTTGCTCGAAGAGGGCGCCGCCCGGCAGCGACAGGTTATTATTTTTAATCGCGAGCCGAATGGCGTTTATGATGTGGCGATGGCCGATCCCTCCGACCTTTCGACCATAGAATTTTTAACCCAGCGTCTCCAGGGTAAAATTAAGCCGTTTCTCGCAACCGCCGACGACCTGAATCGCGGCTTTTCCGTTTACGGCTATGAGCTGGGCCAGGATTTCAAAAAAATAATTGAAGATAATATTAGGGCGTCATTAAGCAGACAGACAAAGACGGTAGAAGAGGCCGCTACCGATCTCCCCATAGTTGGCATCGTGGATAATCTTTTGTCGTATGCCATTGCCTCCCGCGCTTCCGATATTCATATAGAAATTCTGGAAGATGCCACACTCATTCGCTATCGAATTGACGGCATTCTTTATGAAATCATGAGTATCGCCAAATCAATTCACGCCGCCCTTCTCGCGAGAATCAAGATTCTTGCGGGCCTCAAGATTGATGAACATTTTAAACCCCAGGACGGCCGTTTTCGCTATCAGATTGTGAACCAAGTTGTGGACGTCAGAGTTTCGGTGACCCCGACTTATTACGGCGAGAAAGTCGAAATGCGTCTTTTGGAATCGGCGCAAAAACCCTTGTCTTTTGAGGAGTTGGGAATGAGCGCCGCGGTTGGAAAAATTTTAGCCGATAGCTTGAAGAGCGCCTACGGGATGATTCTCTGTTGCGGCCCCACAGGATCCGGTAAAACCACAACTCTTTACGCCCTGATGAACATTTTAAACAGGCCGCAGGTTAACATCGTGACCATTGAGGATCCGATTGAGTACAATATGCGCTACATAAATCAGACGCAGATTAATCCGCAAGCCGGCATCACTTTCGCTTCCGGATTGCGCGCGCTCTTGAGGCAAGACCCCAACATTATCATGGTCGGCGAAATCAGAGACGCCGAGACCGCCGGCATTGCCGTGCAGTCGGCCCTGACCGGACACCTTTTGCTCTCGTCTTTGCACACGAACGACGCTCCCACGGCCGTGCCCCGGCTTTTTGACTTGGGCGTGCCGCCATTCCTCGTGGCTTCGGTTTTGAATCTTATCGTTGCCCAGCGTTTGGTAAGAAAAATTTGCCAAAACTGCATCTACTCTTATGAATCTGGTCCGGAACTAAGCAAGGTCATTGCCGATCAGCTCAAAATCTTGGGTATTGAAGGCAATGTTAAAGCGCTGAAAGTTATATATCGCGGGAAGGGTTGTTCGGTTTGCGGAATGACCGGCTACAAAGGCAGATTGGGCATCTTTGAGGTCCTCGAAGTTACTGATAAGATTAGAAAGTCAGTCGCTAGTCCGCAATTTGACCTCGACACCTTAAGGATGGAAGCGCGTCGCGGGGGCGCGAAGACGATGCTTGAGGATGGCTTGGAGAAAGTGGAATTGGCGCTAACGACAGTCGAGGAAGTGCTGAGGGTCATACGCGAATAAATTCTAATGTTCCAAACCCCGAATGTTTTAGATTTGTAATTTAGAATTTAGATATTGTTTAGAAATTAGATATTAGAATTTAGAAATTTATTTAAAGTATGCTCTATCACTACTTAGCTTCCGACAAAGCTGGAAAAATAATTGAAGCCGAAGTTGACGCGGACGACTTGAATCAGGCCTTAAGGTTTCTTGCGAGCAAGGAACTGCGCCCGGTTTCCGTCAAGGCCATCAAAGCGGAGAAGTCCACCCTCCTCCGATTTTACGGGAAGATAACCGTCGCCGATAAGGTTTTTTTGACGAAGTATTTGGCGCTCATGCTTCGCGTGGGCACCGATCTTCTCGCGGCCATTGATATTCTGATAGCTGATTTTGACAAGCCGGCGGTAAGAAATTTTCTTCTTGAGGTGAGGGATAATTTGGGCCGTGGCCAGCCGTTTTATAAAGCATTCGCCGCGCACCCCGAATCTTTTTCTCAAACCTTTGTCAGTTTGATCAAGGCCGCAGAGACATCCGGTAATTTCCAGAGCACGTTGGAGGAACTTTCCGAATCTCTGGGCAAGGAGGCCGACCTGCGAAATCGCATTCGTTCCGCCTTGATTTATCCTATCGTTATCTTGTCGGCCTCCGCCGTGGTCATGATATTCCTCGTGACTTTCGCCCTGCCCAAAATATCCAAGGTTTTCATAGAGGCAGGTATTCAGCCGCCGTTTTTTTCCCGCCTCGTGTTCGGAATCGGTCTTTTTGTTGGTGACAACATTATCATAATTCTTACGTTATTCTTTGGAGCAATCGGCGCCGGGCTTTACCTCTACTACAGAACCCAGACGGGGAAGCGCATTGTTGATCAATTTTTAAGCTCGACGCCGGTCATCAAAAAAGTTTATCGCGAACTGGCGATTCAGAGAATGGCTTCAACCATGAATTCGCTGATGAAGGCCGGCTTGCCGATTATTGAGACGATTAATATCGCGGCGAGCACGGTGGGTCTCACAGAGTACAGGTACAGCTTGGAGAGGATCGCGAACGAAGGGTTGACTAAGGGACTTACGATCGGGGAAGCATTCAAGCGCGAAGCGGTTTTCCCCAAAGTGGTCACCAACTTGATTGCCATCTCCGAAAAAGCCGGCCACATGGAAGAGGTTTTGGAAACACTGGCAACTTTTTATGCCTCGAGTGTTGACAACACGATCAAGGCCCTCGTCTCTCTCCTTGAGCCGATTTTACTCCTGACCATGGGACTCTTGGTCGCCATGATCGCTCTCTCTATCATCGTCCCCATTTATCAGCTGACCACCCAATTCTAGGGACAGAAAATAGAATCTAGAAAGTAGAAAATAGAAGCGAAAGAAGAAAATATGGAAATAAAAATCACGGAAAAGAAATCCCAAAACGTACTGTTTTCTATTTTCTATTTTCTATTTTCTCGTAAGAAGGGCTTCACCCTGATTGAAATCGCGGTTGTTATGGGCATTGTTGTTCTTTTATCCGTTGTGGGTTTGGGCTCACTTTTTAACCGCCGCAGTCGGGTTGACCTGGACAATACAACTCGTCAGATCGTCGCTCTCCTACGCGAAGCACAAAGCCGCTCTGCCGCCCAAGAGAACGGCACGATCTGGGGAGTGCATTTTGACAACGCCGCAACCACTACTTTCTACGCTCTTTTCAAAACGTCTTACAACGCCTCAAACACTGTCGGATCTTACCCCTTGTCCACGGTTGTGCGCTTCTCAACCGCGAGCATCCCCTCCGGTAGGACACTGGATATCACTTTTGCTCAAATATCAGGGAACCCTTCTACGTCAACACCTCTGACACTAGAACTTTTTAGCGGAAGCAGATCCGGCGGCTCGGTTATAGCGACTTCTACGATCACACCCAATGCTTCGTCGGGATTGATTCAATTCTAGGATCAAATAGAGTCTAGAAAGTAGAATTTAGTAGGCGGGGTACGGGAACGATATAATACTAAAGAATGAAAAGGCTATTACATTCTACATTCTACATTCTACATTCTTGTCGAAGAGGGCAATCCCTCATTGAGGTTTTGGTCGCGGTGGCGATCGGATCGCTTCTTGTCGTGGCCGCGGCTTCCATCATCGCGCCGGCGCTCCGCATTAACACCCAAGCTTTTCGGGTTCAAACAGGCGTTGGCCTGGGAAAAGAGTTATTGGAAAACGTCAGAGTTTGGTCGGAAAGCGATTGGCATAATTTTTCGACATTGGCAACCGGCTCAACCAACCATTTTTATTTGAATACAGCAAGTTCGCCGTTTGCCTCCTCTTCTGGTGACGAGTCCGTAGTTGTTTCTACTACCACCTACAAGCGTTATTTCTATCTTGATGATGTTTCGAGAGATGCCGGCGATCTTATCGCGACTGGCGGCACCCTTACGTTGGATCCCTCGACAAAAAAAATTACCGTGTCTTACAGCTGGCCGCAGAGCGCAACTTTTACTATTTCGGAGTATTTGACCAGGAACAGAAGTAATATTTTTTGGCAAACAGACTGGTCTCGTGGTCCTGGACAAGAGGGCCCCGCCACGACCACCAACAGTAAATTTTCCACCTCGACAAATATAGATTACACAACATCGACCGGCTCAATTTATATTAAGTTCCCGTGATAACAACCCCCCAAAAATTTTTTAACAAGAAGATTTTGTTCGCGATGATTTTGATCACGGGCACCTTCTTTGCTCTAAAAACTAGTGCCGCGACTAACATCAGCTCTACGACGACTGATCACTGGGCCTGGAACGACAACATCGGCTGGATTGATTTTTACAACACCCAGAGCGTGAATGTTTTTTCCAATCGCTTGGAGGGTTACGCCAGTTCTTCTGCCGGCGACATTTCCTTGGACTGCGCTACGACGAGGATTGGCAATATTTGTCTGCAGAGTCAATACCAGGTTACAAACGACGGCGCTGGCAACTTGTCCAACTGGGCTTGGAACGATCAGTACGGTTGGATCAGTTTTGATTGCAACAATAACAGTAGTTGCGGCACATCAAGCTACCGAGTTTTGATTAACGGCACCACGGGGGATTTTAGCAGTTATGCTTGGAACGACGTCATTGGCTGGATAAGTTTTAACTGCACGGATACCTCTGGTTTATGCGCCACGTCCCAGTACAAAGTAAATACAAGCTGGACATCTACTTCTACCACGGGGACGGTGGACTCAACGACCTATGACACGGGGGTTGCCGCTGGCGTGGGGCTTAACTCGGTCCTTTGGCACGGAAGCCAGCCGGCTGGGACATCCGTGAAATTCCAATTTGCCACGTCGAACTCTTCAAGCGGTCCCTGGACCTTCGTGGGCAACGATGGAACAGTGAACACCTATTATACCACTGGCCCAGACCTTTCGAAGAAACTCGATTATAGTTCCCACAACAATTTCCGCTACTTCCGCTATCGAGCATTAATGCTTTCTAATCAGTCGAGCACTATCAGTCCCCGGGTTGATGATGTTATTGTGAACTGGAGCCCCTAGAATAGAATATAGAACTAAGGAAAACAAAATCCGGTATAATGAAATAGATGCTTGCGCTGCCTTCTGGGTTATGCCTGCATTATCGCCGAGCCCAGGCCATTCTCTCTCTGGTTTTTTTGATTGGCGGGATAGTGGTTTTGGTGGCCCTCACTCTCGCGTTTCTCGCCACCTCCTTCGTTAATTCGACGTATGGTTTCGAGATTGGCGAGCGGGCAAAGGCGGTGGCGGCCGCTGGTGCCTATGATGCCCTAATACGCCTAGAACGCAACAAGGATTTGTCTCCGTCTGGTGGTAGCTACAATCTGCCATTAGGCAGCGATTCAGCAACCGTTTCTGTAACACAAAGTTCGCCGACTTCGGGTCAGGTTACCATTGTTTCGACGGCTACGATTGTGGGTCGCACGCGCTCAGTGCGGGCTGTGGTCTCTCGGGACTCCAATACCGGTCAGATCACGCTCACATCTTGGCAGCAAACATAAATTTTTAATGGTCCAAAAACTAAAATACTATTTGGATAAACTGCTGGCGATCTTAAGGGTGCGTCCCCTTGTGGTCGGGCTGGAAATTTCCGATGCCGTCTTACGTTTGGCTTATTTTGATGGCAAGACCTGGCGCCTTAACGGTATCCGTTTGGCCCCGGGTATCATTGAGGCCGGGAAAATTAAAAATCACGATCAATTCGTCGCGGCTCTGAGGGAGCTAAAATCTAGATCCTTTTTCGGCCGGGAGGCGAAGAAAAAAGTTAACGCCATAGTATCTTTGAGTTCGATCAACATTTACAGTCAGGTGTTTAGCCTGCCAATTATCGAAGGAGAAAACTTTGACAAGGCCATCCAACTTAATATCCAGATGGTGTCACCAGCTGAAATTTCCCAGACTTATTCCGGCTGGCAGAAAGTTGGGGAGGATCAGGGTGCATTACGGCTTGAAATCTTGAGTGCGTTTATTGACAGGCCGACAGTGGACGAATTGAGCCGCGCGCTATTCGATGCCGGGTTTCTTGTTGTGATTCTTGAGTCTCGCGCCTTGGCGCTCGCCAGGGTTCTTAGAGAGCAAGCAGAGGGAGTGGATGCCAATAACCCCTACATTATGTTCGATCTCGACAATTCCGGTTTGGATTTCTTGATAATTCGCCGGAGTCAGCTTTATTTTGAATATTTTGTTCCTTGGCGAGATGTTATGGATGAAAAGGGTCAAATTTCAATGTCGTCATTCGAGGCAGCAATCACCCGAAGCCTTCATCAAGTTGTCAATTTTTACAGCCAGCATTGGCCAGAGCCCTTAGGAGAAATTGTGCTATCGGCAACTGCGCTCAAAGACGAAGCCCAAAAGACTATCAAAGACAATTTTCCATTTGTGGTTAAAGAATTGAGTCTGCGGTTAGGCAGATCTATCGGGCCGGAATGGTTTGTGGCTTTGGGATGCAGCCTGCGCGGGATTAAACCCAGGAGTCAGGATAAAGAAATGAGTCTCTTGGGCATCGGGGCCGAGGAGGAGTTCCGCCGCGAACAACTAACTAATTTCGCCGATTTTTGGAGACTACTCATGCCGCTAGCCCTGGGAATGCTCCTTGTCCTATTCCTTTTGGCAGATCTTTTTCTCTTAAGAACGCGCCAGTCGCTCGAATCTCAGAGCTTGTTTAACTTAAATGAAGTACAGGCCAAAGAGAATCAGGCCTTACAGGACAGAGCCAGAGATTTTAATAAAGAGGTCGCTTGGATCGGTGGGGCCGAGAAAGCAACTGTATTTAGGAGTAAATTTCTTGGAAAAATTAGTGGGCTCCTTGTGAGCCATGGCATAATTGCGGATAGGCTTGTTTTTGGCTCACCCGATGCCCCTATCATTATAAGTGGAGTAGCTCAATCTGAGACTCGCATCGCCGATCTTAAAAAAGCCATCGAGGGCGATCCAGCTTTCCAGGCGGTGAGTCTCCCTCTTTCTGACGTCAGACCAGGACAGAGTGGAGTATCTTTTTCTATGACCTTCCGACTGGCCCGGTAGTAGAAACTCGATTTTTATTTTCGCCCCCGTCTTTATATTTTGACATTCTTTATTTAGGAATTAATTATTTGTCGATGAGCGACCCGATGACCTTCTCAAAAACAAGTCGGATGACATCTTTTTCTCCACTACCCATCTTTCTTAACACGAAATCCTCGGCCCCCTTTTTATTTTTTGGATTTCGTATGCCTATCCGCAACCTCCAAAACTTTTGCGTGCCGAGAGTTTTGACAATAGATTCTATGCCATGATGCCCGGCGGCGCCACGATCGAAAGCCAGTTTATATTTACCAAGCTCAATATCCGAATCGTCGTGAACAACGAGGAGATTTTCCGGCTTCACGCCGCGTTTTTCGAGCGCCTTTTTCACAAAGGCGCCAGATTCATTCATGAACTGGTCAGATTTCAAAATCTTGCCAGATGCCAGATGCCAGGTGCCAGGTGCTCGATTCAAATAATCGAGGAACGAAAAGCCAGCATTGTGGTAGGTATTCTCGTAGTTCTTGCCCGGATTTCCCAGGCCGATGATCATTTTGATTTGCGATTTCATGGTTGACGATTGGATTATATCTAGTACAGTATCACTTAGGTCTTCGAAGGGGAGACACGTATGCCGTACGTTGAGAGAACCGACGAAGAAATAGCCGACGCCCTCCTGAATTACCTGGGCAGTATTACTGACCAGATACAGCGGGTCTATTTATTGAGAGTCCAGAATGCTTAGTTAGTATGCTTACTGATGCAATCAGAGAGAAAAGAGACCCGGTTTTTGGAGAATACATGAGTATGGTATGGAAAGCTGCCAAAGAGCAAGATACCGACCCGCTTGTATTGTTGAAGTGCCGCGCATGATCCTGCGCGGCCTTTTTGTAACAAATTTTACCGTCCGGCTCTTGCGCTCCTGCTTTATTATACCCTATAATGACTCTCATGCGACAATTTTTTGCCTCGGTTTTGGAAGTCGTGGAGGTTTTGGCGGTTGCCGTGGGGGCGGTTTTTTTGATCAGAAATTTTTTGGTCCAGCCCTTTTTAGTGAGCGGCGCGAGTATGATCCCAAATTTTGAAAACGGCGACTATCTTTTAGTTGACGAAATTACTTACCGCTTTCGGCCACCCGAGCGGGGAGAGGTTGTCGTTTTCAAATACCCCAAAGATCCATCAACCTACTTTATCAAAAGGATCATCGGTTTGCCCAACGAGCGAGTGGAAATTAAGAACAACCACGTGACGGTTTTTGGCGACGATAATCTGAGTAGAGTTTTGGGGGAAAATTATCTTCCAGGATCAATTGCCACTGCGGGTAATGAAGAATTTAAACTGAAGCCCGATGAGTATCTTATGTTGGGAGACAATCGCTCCTTCAGTTTTGATTCGCGCAGCTGGGGAGCGCTCAAGAAAGAAAATATCGTGGGGTTTGTGCGTTTGCGACTCTGGCCGCTAAACGAGCTCAGGGCGTTTGCAGCGCCACAGTACTAGAAAATATAAGTCGGAAATATTATTTCTCATGCCAGGAAAAAAACTTAAAAAAGAAACGCCGCGGTTATTTCAGGCTCCAAAGGGAATGCACGATGTCTTGCCGGCGGAGCAGCCTTGGTGGGAACGTATTGAATCGGTCGTTAAGGAGTTGGCGCGCTTTTATAACTTTAAGAAAATTGATCCACCGGTTTTGGAATCCGCCGATTTATTTAAAAAAACAACAGGAGAAGACACAGACGTCGTCGCGAAGGAGATGTATACCTTGAAGACCAAGGGCGGAGATATTTTGGCATTGCGCCCGGAATTTACTCCTTCGGTTTCGCGTGCATATCTCGAACATAGCCTCTCTCGTCTGGGACAACCGCAAAAACTACTTCAGTGGGGGCCGGTTTTTCGCCACGACCGGCCGCAGCTTGGGCGCTTGAGGCAATTTACTCAAGCCGGATTTGAGATTTTAGGCGGGCCGAACGATTCAATCTACGATGCACAGGTGATTTTAATTGCCACCAATCTTTTGGAGGAACTTAAAATTAAAAATACGATTTTGAAAATAAATTCCATTGGCTGTAAAATTTGCCGCCCGGTATATAAAAAACAACTCCAAGATTATTATAAAAATCACGAAAAGGAACTTTGTGATGACTGTTTAATGCGCCTCAAAACCAATCCGCTACGCCTGCTTGATTGCAAGAATGAATCCTGTCAAAAACCCAAAGAGAAGGTGCCGAATTTTTTGGATAAACTTTGCGTTAATTGCAGCAGCCACTTGAGGGGCGTTCTCGAATATCTTGACGAACTCAAGATTTCTTATACCTTAGATAATAATTTAGTGCGCGGTCTTGATTACTACAGTCGCACCGTCTTCGAAATACTTGTGGAGGGGCCCGGCAGCGAGGTTGGAACATTGCCCGGTGGCGGCCGCTATGACTATTTAATGGAGTTTTTAGGTGGCCACCTTACTCCAGCCGTGGGCTGGGCTTGTGGAGTTGAACGATTGATTGCCGTGATGAAGGCCCAAGAAGTTAAGCTGCCAGCGAGAACGTTAAAAAGAGTATTTTTGGTCCACGCCGGCGAGTCGGCTAAAAAGAAAGCCCTGAAGTTGATGAGGGATCTGCGGGCCCAGGGCATTGCTGTCTCCGAGGCGCTAGCCAGGGATTCGCTCAAGGCCCAGCTAAAATTTGCCGATAAAGAGGGCGTAGCCACGGCCTTGATTTTGGGACAGAAGGAGATTTATGAGAATAACGTTATCTTGCGCGATATGCGTAAAGGCTTGCAAGAATCCATTTCTTTAGATAAGATTGTCGGGGAAATCAAGAGTAGGTGGAAAGAGCAATGACGGGGTGTCTTTTTTGTAAAATTCGGGATAGGTCGGTTCCGGCGATGATTGTCTACGAAGACGATAAGACGCTGGCCTTTTTGGATGTTATGCCAAGAAGCTCGGGACACGCGCTTGTTGTGCCAAAGCTTCACGCCGCAACCATTGTTGATTTGCCAGAGTCAGAAATTCAGCCGCTGTTTTCCGCCGTGAAGAAAGTTATCGCCTTACTCACGAAAGCCATTGCTCCCGACGGGGTGACCATCGGCATAAATCAAGGAGAGGCGAGCGGCCAGGTGGTGGGACATCTTCATGTGCATATCATGCCCCGTTTTAATGGCGATGGCGGTGGATCGGTTCAGTCAGCAGTTCACAATCCTCCAGAAGATTCTTTGGAAGCGATTGCGGCTAAAATTAAAAGCATAAAAAACTAAATTTTTTCGCCATGGCGGATCTCTGCCTGCCGGCAGGCGCCCCCGGTGGAATATCCTAATCATCATGATTGAAGTTAGAAAAAAACAAGGAGAATCTGCCAGCAACCTGTTGTTTAATTTTACGAAAAGAATTAAGCGCAGCGGCATTTTGCGAGAAGCGAGGAAGAGACGATTTTATGCTCGTAAATTGAGTCGCGTCAAACGCAAATCTTCTGCCCTGCATCGAGAAGATAAAAGACAGAGAATGGAGCGGGCAAAAAAGCTCGGCGTGATTTAAATATGCTTTTGGCCGATCGCATCAAAGAAGAACTAAAGATGGCGCTCAAGGCAGGACAAGGAGAGCGCGTCAGCGTTTTGCGTTTTCTTCTCTCGGAGATTTATAACAAAGGAAAAGATAAACAAGCTAAAGGAAAAAAGCTGGTTCTGACGGATGAAGAAGCAATCGCTGTTTTGCAAAAAGAGGCCAAAAAAAGAAGAGAAGCCATTGAGCTTTTCCGCAAAGGAGGGCGAGAAGATTTGATTAAAAAAGAAGAAGCGGAGCTCGGCGTTGTTCGGGAATATCTGCCTCAAGCCCTTGCGTCGGAAGATGTGAAAAAAGTCCTGAGAAAGCTCATGGCCCAGGGTTTCAAAGATTTTAATTCCTTGATGAAAGAAACCATGAAGGAGCTTCGCGGCAGAGCCGATGGGCGGCTGGTCGGTGAACTAATCAAGGAAGTGCTCAAATAAGATGCTCCGAAGGAATCGGAAGGGGAAGCGGTTCCTTGTGGGTAGTCTTGAGGTGGCGGCAAATAAGTTGCTTAAGGTCCTGCGAGTCAGGAACGCCACGGTCGGCGTTTTTTTATTGAGCGGAAAAGAAATAGAAAGCTTAAAATCTAGATTTCTTAAAAATAAGAAAAAGAAGGGCCCAACAGATGTTTTGGCTTTCCCCGAACCGAGGAATTTTCCCCATCCCGAGGGCCGAAAGCGTTACCTTGGCGATATTTACCTTAATAAGGATCTCCAGAGCGGGGACAATCGGTTCTCGTTCCTCTTAATCCACGGCCTTTTGCACATTTTGGGCTTTTCGCACAAGCGAAGACGTGATATCTTGAAGATGGAGTCGTTGGAGAAGAAGCTTTTAGATAAGCTTTTCAAACAAGAAAAGAAAATTTTTTAAATGGCGTCTAACTTTATTGCTGGTTTAGATATCGGGACATCTTCAATAAAAGTTTCTGTCGCTGAAACGAGCAATGGTCATCACGCGTTGAGATCGGTCTTTAAGGAACCATCTTCCGGATTGCGTAAGGGCGCCATCGTTGACTTGGCCGAGGCTTCGCAATTTATCAGCCGCGCCGTCTCGGGAATAAAAAAAGTTTCTAAAGCTGCCGCCAAAAACATTTACTTAAGCATTGGCACTCCGCAAGTTAAAGTTCAAAGTTCCAAGGGAATCGTGGCTGTCTCCCGTGCTGATACGGAAATTTATTCTGATGATATCGAGAAGGTCGTGAAGGCCAGCCAAGCCATAACCCTTCCTCCCAATCGGACGATAATCCATAACGTTACGAGAGAGTTTGTCGTCGATGGGGTAAGTGACATCTCGGATCCCTTGGGGCTTTCCGGCAGCCGCCTTGAGGTTCAGAGTTTGATCATCGACGCCTTTGCGCCCCACATCAAAAGTTTGGTGAGAGTTGTGGAGCTCTCCGGTGGCGAAGTGAGCGGACTGGTCTTTGGACCGCTCGTGGCTAGCCGCTCATCATTGAGCAAGGCCCAAAAAAATTTGGGCGTGGTGCTCGTTGATGTTGGCGCGGGCACCACCGGCCTTTCGGTTTACGAGGAAAACAAATTGGTTCACGTTGGGAAGTTTCCGGTTGGCGCCGCTAACATTTCTAATGACTTGGCCATCGGACTAAAAATTCCAGTTGCCGCCGCCGAAAATTTGAAGTTGAGTTATGGTTGTGCCTTAGCTCGCGACGTGAGTCAAAAGGAGCAGGTGGACCTTAAAAAATTTACAGGGGATGCCCGCGGATTTGTCTCGCGGAGATTTATAGCCGAAATCATCGAGTCCCGACTTGCGGAAATTCTCGATTTTGTTAATAATGAGTTAAAGCTCATAGGCAAGTATGGAGAATTGCCGGGGGGGGTGGTTCTTGTTGGTGGTGGGGCAAAGATGCCGGGGCTTACAGAATTAGTCAAGCAGGAAGTAAAGCTTTCAAGTCAGATCGGATTAACATCCGGAGAGGACTGGGAGGGGGAAGGATCAGATTTCATTGATTTCTTGGAAGATCCTGAATTTGTAACGTCTTTCGGTCTCGTTCTTTGGGGAATGGACCAGGGGGGCTGGAAAAAAGAAAAAGGATACAATGGTTTCAAAATAAGGAATGTTCTTAGATATTTTTTACCATAGAACCCATCTCAAAAATAATCACTCTGCCTAAAATGGTCATTTTCGGCCACAAGCCACTCATTCCTCCTCGCAATGGACAAAGCTATCCCTTCGTCGGGCTTCGCGGCTTTCACTCGAAAATTTCTCACTTTATTTCAAGCGCTTATTTTTGAGATTGGTTCCAATCGTTTATCATGAAAAGTTCTAAAACTTCAAGAAAATCAAAAAGTGCTCGCAGTCAGCAGCTTTTGGCCAACGTTAAAGTGGTTGGCGTTGGTGGCGGTGGTGGTAGCGCTGTCTCGCGGATGGCTCGCAATTTTATTCGCGGAGTGGATTTCCTGGCGATTAACACGGATCATCAGGATTTGGATAATTGCAAAGTTCGCCAGCGGATTTACATTGGTCGGAATTTAACTCGCGGCCTCGGAACGGGAATGAATCCGGATCTCGGTCGGCAAGCCGCCGAAGAAAACCGTTCAGAGATTGCTGAGGCTTTAAGGGGGGCAGACCTTGTTTTTGTTGCCGCCGGGTTGGGCGGTGGTACTGGTACGGGGGCATCGCCTGTCATTGCCGAGGTGGCCAAGCAGAACGGGGCATTAGTTGTTGCTGTCGTCACGAAACCTTTCGGTTTTGAAGGCAGCCAGCGCGAGCGATTGGCGCGGGAGGGCCTCGTTAAACTCAAAGAGAAAGTTGACGCTCTGATCGTTGTGCCCAACGACAGAGTTTTTACGATCATCAGCAAAGACACGCCGATTCTAAAAGCGTTTGAGACAATCGACGACGTTTTGCGAAACGCTCTAAGAGGCATAGTCGAAATTATTGCTTTGCCAGGGATAATCAATGTGGACTTTGCGGACGTGAAAACTATTGTTCAGGATGCCGGCTCGGCTGTGATCGGGGTGGGTTTTGGCCACGGAGCCGAGCGGGCGGTAACCGCTGTAAATGCCGCAATCAATTCGCCGCTTCTTGAGACAACAGCCGAAGGCGCCAAAGCGGTGCTTCTCGGAATTTCCGGTGGGCGCGATCTGAAAATGACAGAAGTAAACGAGGCCGCGAAAATTGTTTCACAACTCGTTGATCCTGGAGCGAGGATCATCTTTGGTGCTTATCATGACCGAGGCCTGAAGCCGAATCAAGTTAAGGTAACCTTGATTGCCACGGGTTTTAACGGCAGCCAGCCCAATTCGCTCTTTGGTAACTTGACCGAGAAAAGGCACGCGGCTTTCGGGGCTGATTCCGGAGTTCAACTGCATGGCATGAAGCGTGGCGATGAATATGGGGGAAGCGTGAAGAGCATGTCCCAAGCCAAATCCGACGATGACTCTGCGCCGCCTCCGGAGAAAAAAAAGATGGGCCGCGACACCGAAAATTCCTCGGCCAAAAAAGAAAGCGATGTTTGGGACATACCTACATTTTTGCGGAGAAAAAAGAAATAAAGAACCCCCTCATACCGGGGGTTCTGCTTTGTGGTATTCCTTGCTGTAGTACCAATCATAAGGGGATTCGAACGGATGCGCGATTGCGTAAAGGACAAGCTCTTCTAGTATCGGTTTTAATTTTGTGGCGGTGATGTCTTCTCCGTAATGGTATGGATTTAGGGCCAAGATGTGTCGATTCCTTTTTCTCCTGTAGAATCTGCGGAGAGTGCCCTCAGTCGATTTTACTTGTATTTCCACGCCCATCGACCCACGGGTTTCGAGAAAAACATCTATTTGTTTCATGTCGAAGGCATCATTTTTATGCACGTCTATACACCGAGGAAAGCGTTTTCTATCGCGCTTGCGGATTAATTTGCAAGCCCTCCTGACTATTCGTTCGGCTTTGATCGCGCGTTTTACGATCGTCTCACCTTCTAGTTCTCGTGGATTGCTTTTGTCGCTAGTGCCGGCATTTTTCAATTTTCACCGCCCCGAGGAGATACTGCGTTTAATTGTAGACGGCTTAACTCAAAAAGCTACTACTAGGTTTCTTCCCTCTCCGGCCCCTCGAGCTCTATTGGCTCGATGTTCATTACCTCGCCGGTGATTTTAGTTTGACCCGTCTGAACTTATCTTGTATATTTATTGTAAGGTCATATTTTTAGCTAAATGGGCTACGGACTAACTATAAGTTTTGTTGTTGGTGGTACTATCGGCTTTTTTGTGGCGTGGTTTATAAAAACCAAAGAACTCAAGTACAAAGAAAAAGGCTCGGGTGAGTTAGAGAATAAGTTTAAAGTTATTGCGACCGATGTTCTGCGCCAAAGCTCAGATGATTTTCTACGACTAGCTGGCACGAAATTCGGCGACGCGGAGAAAAACGTCAAAAGTCTCGTCGAATCAGTGGGAACGAAGGTTGACAAACTAGAGAAGGAACGAAGCGAACAGGTAGGTAAGCTTGCTAATGGTATTGAGCAGGTTTTGAAAACTGGTAAAGAAATGAGCGATTCAGCCAAGACGCTTAAGACGGTACTTTATTCTAGTGGCACTGCGCTGGGTAAATGGGGGGAGGCTACCTTAAGGAACTTGCTCGAAAAAGCAGGAATGGCCAAGGGGACGGACTTTGACGTTCAAGAAACTATTTCGGGAGAGGGTTCGGCTAGTTTGAGACCAGATTTTACAATTCACCTTCCGGGGGAAATGAACCTCGCGATAGATTCCAAGGCTAGCTTGCCAAGTTTGTATGAATTTGAGAAAGCCCGCGAAGAAGAACAACCAGAAGAAAGGACCAAACACGTCAAAAGTTTTATTGACGGCCTGAGAAAAAAAATTAAGGATTTATCGAGTAGGGAATATCAGAAATATGTTGACCAGAAAATTCCATATGTAGTTATGTTTGTTCCGATTGAAAGTGCATTAATGGAGGCCCTTCAACACGACAAGGATCTATATTCTGAAGCACAAGAAAAGAATATAATGTTGGCAAGTCGGTCTATATTAATACCGTTGATACTTTTAATCCGTAACGGATGGGAACAATATAGAGTTACAGAAAACGCAACGAAGATTAAAAACGAAGTTGGAGAATTAAAAGGTAGATTAGAAACATTTTTTGCTCATGTTTGCGGAATAAGTCTGAGTATTTCTCAGGTAACGAAAAAGTTTAACGAAGCCGTCGGTTCTTTTGAGACCAGAGTGCGGCCAGAGATTGATCGGATTAATGATCTTGGCGGCAACATTCCTATTGGCGAAGAAATAAAAAGAATTGAGGAAGAACCAAGAACACCGAAAAAGTTATCAGAAGTGCGAAAGTTGAAAAAACAGAAACTTCTTAGATAAAAAAACAACCCTGCAATTGCGGGGTTGTTTTTTTATCGTGCGGAACTTTACTGCCAGCTGTCTCTCCTGCCACCACCGCCGTATCCGCCGCCGCCGCCACGATTGTCCCGTCTCGGGGCTCGGGCTTCCATCGGCTTAGCTTCGTTTACCACAAGCTTCCTTCCGTCAAAATCTTTTCCGTTCCACATCTCGATTGCCTTGTCTGCGTCATCGTCATTCTCCATTTCCACAAAGCCGAATCCGCGAGAGCGGCCGGTCATTTTGTCGGTGATAATCGTTGCTGAAGAAACTGCGCCAGCCTTAGAAAAGGCGTCGCGAAGTTCGTCCTGCGTCGTGTTATAGGGCAGTCCGCCAACGTATAACTTCTTAGCCATTGTTTAATTTTTATATTTTTATGTAAGGCGACCAACTTCCCCCGATTTTTCCCGGCTTGCGCCGGCTTTTGGTGGCGCATTGTTGCTGCTACCCCCAAACTCTAAAAACCCGCGAGAACACTTACAAACTAATACAGTATAGCATACTACTGTTTATATTGCAAGGGGCGCTCAATACGTTTTCCGGAACCCGCTTAGGCTCGCAAAATACAGCTCGTTTTGGACGAGAAAGTGCCGCCCTGTTCCAAGAGTCGCGGGCACCCGGCACTTTCCCTGCCTGCCGGCAGGCAGGTCTGGTCGCTTGTGTATTTTTAGCTCGCCCCCCGCTTAGGTTTTCGGAAAACGCACCCTCGCGCTTGTGGAAATAAAAGTGCCCGCATTTCTGCGGAGCACAGACGCCATCTTAAGATGTCATATACTGAAAAATCACTTTCCAAACTGGGGTGCGGAGAGAAATCTTTTCGTTGTTAATTCTTTCTAGTGCTTCGATAAATGCTTCTTTTTCGGCATATCCTTCTCGTCTTAAATCGGCACGCGTGTAGTGCGCCAGGGTCGTCCTTTCTTTAGAAAGTATTCTGATCTTGCCAAAGTTCTCTTTCTTATACCAACTTCTCCGAACCGAATATACACCACCAACTTTTACACGCGGATCTTTCAATCTAGTAGTTTGAGTTTTCTTACCTGCCTGCATCAAGGAAACGCTGCGAGTTGAAAAAATCATAATAACTCCCAAGGGAAGTTCTTGGACTAGTTTAGGGGATTCTGTGAGATAGGTCAAATTATGGCCACTCGTCTATGCTTTTGGGGGGCCGGTGTGGTGTGCGTAATTTTGTCGCCAATTCCTCGTTACCTATAGGGTATATTGTGTAGGCCCTAAATACGTTATAATCAATTACAACAACATTAAAGGTCGGCTAAATTTATCAATTCAATAATAAAAATGAAGAAGTTTCTAGAATTGTCCCTGGCTGTGTCCGTCTTGGCCGCCTCGGTTGCTCTGCCCGTTTTTGCGCAAACCAGTACCTCTACGCCTCCTCCAGCACCGGCTCCAGCTTCGAGCCCGGCCCCATCCGTTTCTCAGCTTTCCTGTGCTCAGTCGGCAGTGCAGGCGAGAGAGTCCGCCCTGCAGTCTGCTTGGCAGGCATACTCCAGTGCTGTGCAGGCCGCGCTTTCTATAAAAGCTTCTGCCCTGCAGTCTGCCTGGGGTAATCAAAATCGGGAGATGAGAAGGAAGGGAATCCGCGATGCCTGGCGCAATTTCCAGAAGGACATGAAAGTTGCGCAAAAGACGTATCGAATAGCCCAGCGCGACGCCTGGTCTAAGTTTAATGCCACTCGCAAAACCTGCGGCGTTAAGGGATCGGAAGGTGATTCAGACGAAGGAAACAATCAGTAGTTTTGTTTCGATTTTTATCAAACCAACCCAAAAACCGCCTCGAGGCGGTTTTTGGGTTAGAAAGTTAAGCCGTCCCCCATCCTCACAAAGTAAAAACCGAAACATCTTGACCCCCGCACGCAACGAGAAGCGCTTCGCGCACACAATAAACTTCTCGTTAGGTGCGGGGGTTGACAGAAAATCCCTCGGGGAATATCGTGCTCACAATATCTGATGACTAAAAATAGGTTGTACGTTTTATTTCTTGCGGTTGTAATTGCGCAGCCACTTGCGTCCCACGCCGCTTATCGTTTTAAGGATTTTCGTGGCAGGCCACCAATTCACGTTTTCGGCAATGCCACCTTTTCGCCGCAAGGGCTTTCGCCTTCGCAAATCAAAGCTGTTTACGGTCTCCCCGCAACCGGCGGCCACGGCACAATCGCCATCATCGGTGCCTATGAGAATCCTACGGTGGAAAAAGATTTAAATGTGTTTAGTGCGCAGTTCAGTCTCTCACCCTGTACTTCAAAAAACGGCTGTTTTGAAAAACACAAAATGGACGCTAACGTAAAAGCTGATAGCGGCTGGTCACTCGAAACTTCGCTTGATACTCAATGGTCACACGCCATAGCCCCCAATGCCAAAATTCTGCTCGTTGAAGCCAAAACGCCAAGTGGTAAAAATTTATTGGACGCAGTTGATTATGCGCGGAAGCGTGCCGATGTCGTGGCCATCTCAATGAGTTGGGGCGGTCCGGAATTTGAAGAAGAAGTTTCCCTCGATGATCATTTTCCCAACTCCTCCGGCATAACATTTTTCGCTTCTTCGGGAGACAACGGCGCGGGCGCGAGTTGGCCAGCTGCTTCAGCGAACGTCGTGGCCGTTGGGGGAACAACGATTAATTTTTTGAAAAATAAGTTTTCATCGGAAAAAGCCTGGAACGGATCCGGCGGCGGCGTGAGCGCCTACGAACCAGAGCCCAGCTACCAAACAAGCTATGACATTCCCAGGGCGCACGGCAAACGCGCGATCCCCGACGTTTCTTACGATGCCGATCCGAAATCCGGATTTTCGGTTTACAGGGGAAAATGGTATGTCCTTGGCGGCACAAGCGCCGGAGCGCCGCAATGGGCGGCAATAAAATCACTTGGCCTTTCGGCTACAAACGAAAAGTTTTACAGAGATAAAGCCGGCGAAAACCACACGTCATTTTTCCGTGATATCACAAGCGGCGCGAATGGAGTCTGCGTCTATTATTGCGAAGCGCGGAAACATTACGACTACGTAACCGGTCTGGGCAGCCCACTGACGGTAAAGTTCTAGAACCCATCTCGAAAATATCTTCAGTCGCGATACTGGTGAATCTGCGACGATTACGGCCATAGCTCCTCAAAAAAATAAACCGCCACAGACCTTGCAATTGCCACGGCCTAAAGGCCGGCAGTTAACAAGATAAATAAAAACCACCCCGCCTAGGCGGGGTGGTTTTTAAGAGTCTGCGTTTAGGCGCGCGACACGTTTACCGCAGCCGGGCCCTTCTCGCCCACAACGACTTCAAAGGTAACGGCATCGCCGACTTTAAGTTCATTGAACGTCACACCTTTTAAATCCTTGTTGTGAAAGAAGAGATCCTTCGTCTCGCCTTCACGGGCAATGAATCCAAATCCTCTGTCCGTGAGCGTTTTGATAGTTCCTTTTTCCATATAATTATTTTTTGTCTAGAAACTCGACCACGTCTCTTAGTTTGATTGCATTTCGATTGTATCAAAGAAATAAAACTTTGTCAAACAACACGCGTAATGGTTCAACAGCTTGAAGTCACTCGGTCTGTCCGATACTTAAACTTCCTGCTCCGGCGCCAGGATTCGAACCTGGGACCATCTCCTTAACAGGGAGCCGCTCTACCGCTGAGCTACGCCGGAATAATCCGAGTTTAACAAATTTTGTTGCAAGGAACAAGCCCAATCTCGCGACTGGGCTTGTTTGGTGGAAACTTGGCGATTAGAGTTGATGAGCCACGCCTATCGCTTCCTCAACCTCGCAGACTCCGCCGACGCAGGCCAGTTCTCTCTTGGCGTCTGTCGAATCATCTTTTTCATAAAGAAGAATTTGCGAGAAATCTATTTTGGGAATTTTCGCCACCATCTCTTCGTAGCGCTCTTTGGTGATTTCTTCGTAAGGAGCCAAGAGATACGAATGTTCTTCGCGCGGCAGAAAAGAAAGTCCGCCAAGCACGTTCCAGTTTTCGTAGAGCCAATCTGCGACCGCAATCCACTCGTTGTTTCCGACTGAGATCGTAACGGAAGGATTATGTTCGGTATAGTTGGTTTTGACGATTTTCCAATACTCCAGCTGGTTGAGCGCGGTGAGATCATTTTTTGTGACGGAGCCATCCGGAGCTTTCACGGGAAATTCGATAACGAACGTGTTGGCGGCGCTAGTTGATTGGCCGACTTCCGGCGAGTAGGGAACTTTCTGATCTTTAAGCATTTGGAAGAGGGCGTCGGTCGAAGCGATGCGGACACGGCGAATGTAGTATTTGGAATGGCGCGGATGCAGTCCTGACGACACGTCAACGGTTTGCGAAAGATTTCCAGAGGGCTTTACGCAGGTAATTGATGCCGAGGGGTTGACGCCGAACCGCGCTGCGTAGGTTTTATTGACCTCAATCGAGTGGTCGCGGAGTTTGCGGAGAACGTTTTCATTTCGTACTGCTGGGCAATCCCACTGGCCCGTGATCGAGACGCCAAGCAAGCGTTCTTCCTCGCAGTTCTTTGTCCATTCCTTGGAAAGATAAGGAAAATTCGTGAGAGTTGATTGGTACGTTCCCAGAATCGTCGCAATTCTTATTTTTTCCATAAGTGTTTCCTCGGTGTCTTCGGGACGCGCGACAACTTCGGAGAGATTGCAGAATTCCTTCGGTTGGAGGAGGATCTCGCCGCAGGGATTGGTGCCGAGTCTGTCAATTCCCGATTTGAGTATTTTGCGCCGCCGTTCTGGAATCTGATAAACGATGCCCCCGCGGTTAAAAATGCCGCGCTCGCCCGTGCCGCTCTTCGCGAGAGATAGCCATTCTTCCAAGAATTGAGTCGCCACTGGTTTGTGGCTGTAGACTGCCGAGTTGTTGGCCATCGAGCGATGGGGCTCGGTGATGTAGAATTGGCCGTTTTTCGCTGACAGCATTTCCGGATCATCAAGGTCGGAGAGGGAAATCATCGCGCTCCGACGCACCCCTCCCGAGACGACCACTTCGCCTATTTTGCAGCAGACATCGTGGACGTCGATGTTTGATAGCCTGCTGCCCTGCCTTGCCAATATTTTTTTCCTGGCGAATGTCATAAGCGCGCGCAGGGGTTCGGGCCCGGAACTTTTGCCGCCCATTGTCTTTAGGCGCGCTCCCGCTGGACGAAGTTCTGAGTAATCGAATTCAATGTCTTTTCCGCTAAACCAAGTTTTTAGTCCGAGCGTTAGGGCGTTGCACCACCCCTCCTTGCTGTCCTGAATCACATGGGTGGAAATTTTTTTACCGGTTTGTTTTTTGATTTGCGGTAGCGCCTGCACCGTTTGGCTTTCCACGGAAAATCCTACTCCGGTTCCGCACATCGAGATATACATAATTTCGGCGAAGTCCTCGAGTTTCGTCGGGGCGATGTAGGAACAATTAAATGCGCAGACGTTTGTGGCTCGCGCGGCACGGCCCGCAAATTGGAGAAGCCGCATTGAGGGCATCGCTTCCTGGCGGAGGATTGCCCCGCGGATTTCTGTATACTCTGTGTCGGAAAGCTTGTCGCCGATGCGTTCTTTCATAAAATTTATGTAGCGGTCAACAGTTTCAATCCAAGTTTCTCGTCTGCCTTCTTCATCTATCCAGCGGGAGTAGGTGCGGTAGTAGACGAATTCAGCAAGATCGTTGCGGAAATATTTTTTGCTTTCAGTGGCCAGTTCGCGGACCCTCTCGGGAATTTCTCTTTTCTTTTCCCTGATTTCCGCGCGGTTTTTGCGGTAAATAATGTAGGCCTTCGCTGTTTTCGGGAAGTCCATCATGATGAGCTGCGTTTCCACCACGTCCTGTATCTCTTCGATTGACGGTATGTGGTCTTTGAGAAAATTTTTTCCGAGATCGGCTACAACCTGATCGGAAATTTTTTCCGCATTCCCCAAATCGCCTTCGCCGGTCACCGCGAGCGCGCGCGTTACGGCATTCACAATCCTCGTTTCATCAAAAGGCACAATGCGTCCGTCGCGCTTTCTGACTTCGGTGAAAGGATTTTTTCGGAAAAGCATGAATTTAAAAGTTTAAGTAACTTACCACCATTCTAACAGGTCACGTTTTCGTGGATTGGGGATAACTTCAGGGGATTTTCTGAGGATTTGACAAAAGTTTTAGAAGTATGCTATAATACTGGTGTGGAGGAATTAATTCATCAGGAAAAAGGTCGCTGATTATATCAAAAATTGTTATTAAAATGGGAAAAAATACCCTGGAAGGAGGACTCTCTGCGAAAGAAGAACACCCTGTCGAGACAGAAGCACAGAGGTTTGAGCGCGAGAGAAGAATTCAGGCTCTAAAGTCTCCTGCGGCTGAGGCTCAAAGGAGAGGGGCCCTAAGGAGGGCCGCCAAAAAAGGCCAGGCCGGAGAAGGGAAAGGCCAAGTAGACCTTACTGCCGAGCTTGCTGCCGAGCTTGCTGCCGACGCCAAAAGGCTTATGGAGAAGCGCGACCAAGGAGGGTCCGCTGAGGTCTGATCGTTTAGAAAGGGACAATATAAAAGCCGCCCCGCGGCCATGCCGCGGGGCGGCTTTTATTGACTGCCCAGGGGTTTTTCTGCTACTCTTCAAAGAATTTATGGACGGCGCAGAATTTCCTCAAAAGGACGGCTGGTCAAAACGGAGGGTGGTTTTTGTTGTCTTCTCTGCGGTGTTCGTTTTGGGCGCCGCTTTTTTTCTTGGAAGGCTTAGCTTCGGCCGAATTGAAAATTTTTTAGGCGGAACACTCGCGCTTGTCTCCGATACTCTTCGCGATGTTTTAGGGTTCGGGAATCAAGGTAAGCTTGCTGCGGAGATTGATTTGAACAGCGCGCCAACCACGCCGCAGGATATCCGTAGTCAGAAATCAGCTTCGGTGGCGTCGCCGTTCGGCGAGCAAGATGGTGCGCAGCTGCCGCGAAATAAAAACTCCACAGAAGGCAAGACGGGGAATCGTTCTAAAGATTTAAATACGAGCCCGATTATTTCTCGTGGTCAGTCGCAAACTTCCACTCCGACAATTTCAACTTCAGCAAAAATTTCTGCGGCCTCGCCGCCGCCAGTAGGGTGTAAATTTTCCAGTGCGGGCAATCCCACTCACAATATTTTATTGAACGAAGTTGCCTGGATGGGTTCGCCTTTAAAAACCGGCGAAACATTTTCACAAGTATCGAACAATGAGTGGCTTGAGTTGAAAAATACTTCGGCTCAAAACACGGATATCGCCGGTTGGCAAATTCTCAATCAACCAGAAAAATTTAAAATTGTCTTTGATGTCGGCGAAAAAATAAACGCCGGAAAATTTTATCTATTGGAGCGCACTGATGATGACACTGTTTTTGGCATCAAAGCAGACAAAATTTATTCCGGCGCACTTTCGAATTCCGGAGAATGGCTGCGGCTTTTTGATCGCTCATGCGTCTTGGTTGATGAGATCAACGCTTTGACTAGCTGGCCAGCGGGGGATAACACTACGAAGCAGACGCTCGAAAGAAATAACGATGGCTTTGGTTGGCACACGAGTGTTTCTCCTGGCGGGACGCCGAAATCAGAAAACTCTCTGCCTGCGCCCGCAAGCACTCAATCACAAACCGCCGTGAATCCCAATTTGCGCTATCTCGTTGCCGTTTCCATTCAGGGCAACGGTTCCGGACAGGTTTCGAGTACCCCGACGGGCATAAATTGCGGCCTCGATTGTGGCGAAGAGTATCCTAGCGGCACCCCTCTGATTTTAAGCGCAACCCCGTCTGCCGACTCCTTATTTGACGGTTGGTCTGGCGCCTGCAGTGGTTCGACATTGCTCACCGCTGGTGGCAAAGCAAGTTGCAATTTGATCGTGACGAGCACACTATCTGTTGTTGCTACCTTTAAATCCACCATTGCTCCCGCGCCAGCCGCTGCTCCGCTAGCCCCGCCTTCGTCGCCAACAGCCGCTGCTGGCGTGAATCACATCGTGATCGCCGCAGTACAAATCGCCGGCGCTTCAACCACAAATGATTTCGTAAAAATCTTGAATCCGCTCTCCGCTCCGTTCAATCTCAAAGGATACCGCCTCGTCAAGCGCGCCAAAATTAGCACAAGCGATACGTCACTCAAATCTTGGATTGCCGACACATTTATTCCCGCGGGCGGATACTATCTTTGGGCGAACTCATCCTTTACTGCTATTTCAGAAAAGCCGGATGCAACGACGACCGGAAGTATTGCCGATGATAATGGTGTGGCGATCCGTCTTGGGGCAGAAGACACAGGTATAATCATAGACGGTGTTGCCTGGGGCGCCGCCCAGAACGTGTTTATCGAAAACACTCCGTATCCAACAAATCCGGCGGCGAATCAAATTTTGAAAAGAAAATTCGTTAACGGCGTCGTGCAGGACACAAACAACAACGCAGTTGATTTTGAACTGCGGTAAGCAGAATCTACGCTCGTGCGAATGCCAACAAAACTTGGCAGAAAAAACTGCACGATGGTGATTTGAACACCGCTCAGCTTTGGTCGGACCGCTTTTTGATTTTTGCCGGAGGGTATAATATAAGAAGAGTAGCTTGTTTTTGGAGGGTAAGCGGATGGACAGAGAGGAAATCGTCGCGATAGTCAACGAAGAACTCGGGGAAAATTCAATATGTACCGAATCCGTCATCAAGATTAGGACACGAGTGATGCGAACGATTGTCGAGAGGTTGGCGAAAAGTTCGATGTCCGAGCGCTACCGGAAAATTTTTCTCTCCACGCTTTCTGCAGACGAAGTCCTAATTCGTTTCGCGGCGCCAGCAGGGGTTACCAGGATTGAAACAGATGTTCAGCATGGCGATCAGCTTCTGGGGTTCTACGAGGATTGCGCGCGGATGTGCGAATTCATGATAGATGAGTATGATGAGACGCCGGAGACCTTTCGCAAAATCAACCAGAAAGATCGATTGATAGAAACTGCCGCCTCGATTCATGCTGAAAAAGAAGAAATGTTTGAGGATTTTGGTCGAGAAATGGAGTCTGAACTCTATATGGTAGATCTGAAAAACTTCCAAATAATTATCTCGTCTACGAGAAGATGTGTCTTGGGCGATGATCTTTACGAGAAATTTACCGCCGAGACGAGCGAAGCTTTGCAGATTATCGCTAACGACGAACGTTTGAAGGGATTTTTTTATAAAGCCGAGCAGTAGCTCGGCTTGTATTTTTCCGTTGAGGTGCTCGCGGTCCGAACAATCCTTGGAGTGGCTCATAGTAGTCGCCTAAGAAGATTCGTGTTGGTTCCTGGGAAAGAGAACGATCCACGGTTGCGATTTGCGTACTCTACGCTGGCGTCGTAGACAGTTTCCTTCCGTTTTTCAATTCTCTTTTCGAATTTCGCAAGCCACTGTTCGGCTTTTTTAACCCCTTCTTCCGGAGAAAGCGCAGGGAAAGATTTTGAACGGAAAAATCTGTCGTTAAGTTTGCCGCGCTTATCGTGATAACTCACTGATCCAAATACAAAGTACCAAATCACGCGTGAGCGGCGTTTCACTGGAGCAAGACGCTCAAGCTTTTCCGGATCCCAACTTGCTATTGCCCGGCCGACTTTGTGTGTTGACGGGTTGAAACGATGAAGCGCGGCAGAGTGGATCCTTGAGGCGTGTTCCCAGTTATTAAAACGCAGCGCCTTGAATTTTTTCGTGAGCATCCATTCGGCTCTGTCAACGATTTCGCCGTCAAGAAGATGGCAGAAAATCTTTGTTTCCTGCTGGATCCTGCATCGCGAACAATTCTTTTTTAAACAGCCGATCCTGTAGTAAAAATAGTAGTAGCGGAGATCTTTTGAGGTAAAGGCTCGTATCACAAGCGGCATCGATCTCTCCTTGCGACAGTATAGCTAAAGTATAGATTAGCACATTTGGCGGGTGAGTTCTAATGAGACACGCAAAACGGCGGTAAAAAGTTTTGGAGATCTACGCCCCCTTTATTTCATTTTCTCCCACAGTAAAGGATCGAAGTCGCCGTCCAGTTTAAAGAACACCACGCCGCGCAGGCCATATTTTTTCGCCAACCGGATTTTTTGATCGGCCGACTCGGCGTCGCTAAACGAGACAACGCGCGTAACGCTCGAGGTGGAATTCGCAGTTAGCGGGGAAAAGTTGATGGGCAGCATGGAAGCAACATTCGCTCGCAGGATCGCCGACACCTCAAAAAAAGTGCTCGTTGTGTAGGTAAATCCCAATTCTCCGGCGCTGTTGCGGCTCGGAGAAATGTCGAGCGCGTCCGCGAGGTTCATCGCCGTAAAGAAGTTGACGCTCCGCAGCCGTCGGTAAGTTGTTGCGTCATCGTTCCAGCTCGCTTCGTATTCATATCCGTAAGTCGGAATGCCGAGCATGATCTTTTTCCTGCCGATGGTTTTTACTGTTTCTTGAATCACTTTTTCCACCCAATCGGGGTCGGCCACGGGAACGTATAAATTTCCATTTCCCTTTTTGACATTTAATTTAAAATCAATCGCCCCCTGGTCGTAGGCCATAATGCGTACCTCATCGCAGTACTTGTTAAGAGTCGGGTAGTCATTCGCGTATCCGGGTTCTCTCTCGATGTTCGGGCGGAGCGACGACGCAGGCGTGCGCGCCTCTATCGTGCAGGAGAGAATTTTTTTATGCGGGTGAAGGCGCAAGGCCAGTCCTTTGATGAGCAGAGAAAAATAGGGGTTCGTTTTGGCCATTTTCCCTTCGTAGTCAATGTCTATTCCGTCGAAGTGTTCGTCCTGCACGAGCTTGGCGACGATGTCTTCGTGCGCTCTTCGCGACTTCGCCCTCGAAAGCAGGGCATGGATTCCGTCGCCGTCGAACCAAGCGATGGTCGGAATGATTTTCACGCGTAGGTCACGGACGGCCGCAAGCCATCCCGGCCAGAGCCCCTCGTGGATTTTGAGCACGTCGCGAAGCTTCCCGCCGGAGCCTACCTCATAGGAAAAAGGACTCACCTCGCGGAGCCTCTCTAGATTAAGCGCGGTATCCAAGGCGCCACTCTGTTTTTTCCAAAACGGGATCCAGCCGGCGTAATACAATTGGCTCCCGGCGGCCATTGCGAAAAAAGGCGTTGCGAGGACGACAATCACCACAAATAATGTAGCAATCCGCTTATTCATGTGACCATTATGCTCGCAATCGCGCCGATTGAAAAGGGCTTGTTTGCTAGATTGACTGGTGCGCGAATAGTAGAATAATGATATTAAAATCGCGATATGAAAAATCAGGTTATAGTTATTCACGGCGGAGACTCATTTAATACTTATGACGAGTATTTAAATTTCCTTAAAAATTTTGAGATTTCCATAGAGTATTTACGACCAAGGAGGGACTGGAAGAGTTTTTTGTCCGATGCACTCGGCGCCGAATACGACGTTCTTTCTCCTGTCATGCCGAACAAAACAAATGCCAAATTTGCGGAGTGGAAAATATGGTTTGAGAAAATATTTCCTTTTGTTGAAGAAGGCGTGATATTTATTGGACATTCACTCGGCGGAATGTTCCTTGCAAAATATTTGTCAGAAAATAAATTTTCCAAAAGGGTTGGCGCCCTATTTCTTGTCGCTGCCCCGCACAATAATTCTGGAGAAATAGGAGATTTTGTTTTGCCAAACTCGCTCGATAGAATAAGTAAGCAGGTTTCTAAAATATATCTTTTTTATAGTAAAGACGATAAGGTTGTGCCTTTCGTCGAGCATGAAGCATATAAGAAACAATTGCCGAACGCCCACGTTTTGGTTTTTGAGGACAGGGGCCATTTCAACCAGCTTGAATTTCCGGAAATTGTAAATCTTATAAAAACCACCTAGCGTGAAAATCTTTGTGCGCGCCAAGCCGCGGGCTAAAAAAGAATTCGTAAAAGAAATTGGCCAGTCTTTACTACGGGCTGGCGAAACGTATTTTGAAGTGGCGGTTAAGGCACCGCCCAAGGGCGGCAAGGCGAACGAGGCAATCGCGAAGGCGCTTGCCAAACACTTCGGCGTCGCCGCGTCGCGCGTCCGCATCATCTCCGGTCATTCCGCAAAACAAAAAACTCTTAAAATCATTTAGTTTTTTATGAACGGACAGAATAGAGAAGACATTAAACCGGGGTTGGAAGTCGAGATTGTTTTGAAAGCCGACCAGAGGACTGGTACCTTGACCCGCGGCATTGTGGCAGAAATTTTGACCAGCTCCAATTTTCATCCGCACGGGATCAAGGTCCGGCTTGAGGACAGCCAGGTTGGCCGGGTGCAAAATATTGTTTCAGGAAATAGAGTAGAGTAATACAACCGATGCACGACATCCGTGCGGGCTTAATTCTTTAACACTTTTCACCGTCCCGGCTCCTTTCCCGAATGTGCCAGCTAATCGAAAATCGAAACAAGATATTGATCTATTTCGCGCTGGGTCAGGTTATAAAAATATTCACTTTTGTTATGTAGTGTGGCTGCAATGGAGGTTCCTACAAAGCGCCAGTGCCACGGCTCGAATTGGTAGTACAGATTGTTTTTGGGATAGGAAAGTACGAACCCGAATTTGTAGGCGTTGCCCTCGAGCCACTTGTACGCCGCTGACCTCTCCAATTTCAATGATAGTCCCTTGATTTCTGGAGACGTGAGGTCAACGGCTGTCCCAAGCTGATGTTCCGAGTATCCCTGGTCAGCAGAAAACTTATTCGCACCGGAGCCATAAAGTATCTTGTAGCCGGTTTTTACGGAAACCTGCTCGGCAAACGATCTGTAAGCAGAAACGACTTGAAGAGTAACCCCGTCTCGGATTGCAGCAGCGAGCATCGCTTGAAGGAAGGGGGCGACGCCAGCGTGGATCAGTTCCGGTTTGTTTTTATCGTAAAGGTATTGAGAGTTTACTGCGGAAAGTTGGGCTGGTGCATAGTTTTCACTAAGGAAGTAGACTTTGGAATATTTTTGGAGCAGCTCCGGGTCGGTTTTACTCAATTTCTGGAGCGTGCCGACAGTTCCCGAAATATCATTGATCTGTGCCTGGAAGATTTTGTTTTTGTCTTGTTCCGACTGCAATGCCTCGGAGATGCGTTTGTCAGTCTCGGTGAGTTTGTTGTTTTCATCTCTAGCACTTGCAAGATCGGTCTTGACGGCTGAAACAAAATCTTCAAGACCCGAAATTTGTTTGCCGAGGCGGATATTTTCTTGGTATAGCTGTGAGTAGCGGTGTTTTCCGTAACCCAGAGCCGCGAGGAGGGAAATTATTAAGACAAGAAGCCAAAGCGTCTTCGAATGCCGCGATGTTTTCATCCCGTTAGAAGCAGGTCGCGATCAATGCGAATCTGCAAAATTATTTTATGGCAATGACTATACATTGAGTAAAATTATATTATTTAGCAAAGCGATCGCAGCTTCTAATGGGATTCACAAACTGATTTTAGCATATGCATCCACAATATTCATCTGCTCCGATGGCTGGACGACGCTAGAACCTGGTTAAGGAGGTGATAAAGAAAAAAATCGCAGGGCGAACCATGCGACTTTGTGTAATCCTGGGAGTATGACGACTACTTGAGACTCTGAATGAAGATACTCTCACGAGCGGCTTGATCTTGCTTCATGCGGAGTCTCTCGAGAGCATCCACCGCTTCCTTTTGTTCGGCGTGGACCTTGGCGAGTGTGCGAAGTTTGACACCTTCGCGACTAAGCCGATCGCTATGTGCAGTGCAGAAGGTAAGGATATTGCCGTCCTTTGCGATTGCCACCTTTGCCCCGTTGGTTTGGTTGAAATCGTTGTTACAGCCAGGAAAATCGCACCCGTAATCATCTTTATGCATTGACGCTCCGCCCAACATATATTCTGCCTCCTTGCTTGAACGTTGATGCTAGACACATGTTAGCAGAAAAGATTTATTCTGTCAAGTACTCCGGCGGCCGGCAGGTCGTTAGAGCCCGAATCTTAATAAAAAAGAAAACGGCCCGCAAGGTTTGAACCTTGGACGGGCCGACTTGAACTCAAGTGTTTATATCCCGAGCGGATGACGAGATGCAGACTGAAATCATGTAGTACCTCCAGCCATTTGAGGCGTGGCTGCCGTGTGACGAACCGGAAACAGGATAACATATAATTTTGGCTATCCGTCAAACTTCTCGTTAGGTGTGGGGTTGACTCCATTCCTGATTTAGGGATATAGTCTAGCCAGCAGGTTTCAAGGGGGTGTATTGTGGAAAGAGAAGAGGTGGAGAGGATTATTGACGATATATTCGCTAGAAGTCCAAACATGGCGGGCATGTTTGAAATCAGAGAAGTGATAGTGCGCGAAGTTTCCGAAAGGCACGTGAAGCCGAAATTGTCCGACGAGGACTGGAAGGTATTTTCTTCAACTATCAGACTGGAGAGTTTGGCCGCTGTTTACGAGCAAGTCTCTCAATTCGGCGACGCACTGCCTGTGGATCCGGAGCGCGTCAAACAACCACTCTTTTTTTACGAAGGTTCCAGAGAATTATGTTCATTTCTGTTGGACAACTACGAAAGAACGTCGGCTTATTTCCAAGAGCGTGTTAGCAAAGATAACCTGGTGTCTCTTGCCGCTGATCTTGCGATTGAAAAAGAAAACATGGAACTTAGTTTCGCGGATGGTGGGCGGCTCGAAATCAAGCTGAGCCGTTTTGGCATTATGCTAAAGCTGAGCAACTGTCTCCGGGCCGTACTTTTGGGAGAAGAGGAATTCAACCATTTTGCCGCCGAATGCAACGATGCCTTTGTCTTCGCGCGGGAACATCCGTTATGCAAATCGTTTCTAAGTTTTAAGTAAAGGATAACGCCGCCCAACCTTGTGTTGCGCGGCTTTTGACTTTTTCTGGGTTTGGCTGTATCATGGTTCCAGAAAGTTAGGAGGTGTTTGATGCATTGCGAAGAGCCGGACTGTGAGAGACCGCGTTTTTGGACAAGCGTCGCATTTTTTATTGTTCTTGTCATCATAGTTGCCGCGTCGGTGGTTTCTTTTGTCGCCGTCAAAGAACTGGAGGAGCGCGGCCGGGAACTTACGGAGCAGTACTGCTACAGTTGTCACGGCTTTTCCAGGAACGAGGAGTTTCCTTCCCCGAATCATCCTGTAGATACCTCGAAACTTTCGGACAAGAAACTGATGGGGCGCATAGTCGGAAATCCCTCCGGAATCTTTCCGGAAAAAGTTTCTGACCAGGAACTCATCCTGTTCTGGTTGCGATACATGGAAATTCAGGACGCGTCAGCAAGCAAAACCCAAAAATAAGACAATCGTATCTCTCGGTTTTTAACCCCACACCAATTCTGGTGTGGGGAATATTTTTGAGATGGGTTCTGGCTCCGGCCCCTTGCTTTTTCCCTCAAAATCCTGTAAGATTAGATCAATTAAATGCTAGAGGATTTAGAAAAACAAACACCAGAAAGCCCTTCGAGATTTGAGGGCAATGTTTGGCTGATGGAGACCAAGCTGGTGAGCGCGAGCGAAGCCATGAGGCCGGTGGAGGATAAATTGTTGGCTGCGGGTTGGTCAGATGATGACGTCTGGCTTTTCCCCGTGGTTGTCCAGGAAGCAATAGCCAATGCAATTATCCATGGCAACATGGGATTGCGTCACGAAGAAGGGGAAGACAAGGCATTATTTGAAGCGCGCATAGCTCGGGCGGAGAATGATCCGGCCACGACAGAAAAGAAAGTCCGCGTAGAGTTCAATATCACAAAAGACGATGCCACGGTTACCGTTCTCGATTCTGGATTGGGTTTTTCGCCGACGGAAGTTCCGGATCCCACATCAGCAGAAAGATTATACGAACCGAGCGGCCGCGGCGTGGATCTCATGAGCAAAATTTGCGACAAAGTTGAATTTTATCCCGGGAAAACCGTTTTGTATTTCCGCAAAGGGGAGAAAAAAATTGACCTCGACTAACGGGATGGACCAGAAAGGGAGCAGTTACTGGAGATTTGTCGCGGTTTTTCTCGCGCTTATGGCTTTGGGCATCGGCGCTTTTATTTTTTCGGCGTGGCTGCAGATGAGCAAAACGCAACAGCCCGCGGCCGCGCAGTTTGAATCAAGATAGGCCGACCGTCAATACTTTTTATCTCAAAACCGAGCGGGAGCACAAACGCTAGTTACCATTATTTGCGCTTCTTTTGTTTTATAAATTCTGCCTGCTTCCTCTTCGCAAGTTTGATCAGTTTTATTTTGTTTTCACGAAGGCTCTTCAGTATCATTTCTTTTAGTGGCATAAAGTCGCCGTCGTCCGCCTGCCTCATGCTTCGCAAATATTTTTCTTTTTCTTCTTTTATCGCAACTTCTGTTAGGCCAGCACGCATTAAAACCATATTCAGAAGCAAGCGCGACGTTCGTCCGTTGCCGTTCTCGAAGGGGTGTATGTACGCCAATCGATGAGAAAGCCGCGAGGCTTTCTCGATTATTTTCCTATACTGTTTTTCGTTTCTTGGTAGTCTTAAGTTTTTTGTTGCTTCTCGAACTTCCATATCCAATTCTGCCATGGCATTCGGTATTTTGTGCCAATGGGCAATTTTTAAAGCCGAACCATCAATTCGTTTCAATTCGGGATTATCGCGCCTAAATTTGCCGGCCATCCCTTCCTGTCTTGCTGTCTCAAAAATGATTCTGTGTGCCTGCTTGATATAGCCCAACTCAACGGGTAAATTTTTCCGAATCATTTTGTCAACTGCTTTGCTTAAAAAAGAGGAGGCCTTCCAATAGCCCCTTTCTTCTAGAACATCGAAGTCCTTTTTGCTCGCTGGGCGCGGCATTGATTTTTATCCCATCACTGCCTTTTGGGCATCATCTATAGACAATTTATTGCCTTCTAGCTTGTTGGAAAAATAAGTAGACTCAAAACGAATCTCGTTGTTGAGCAACTCCTTTTCAATCGGAGACAATTTCGGCAACTGGCGAATTTCCCGATCCAGCTCGACGAGCTCGCGAAGTTTTGTATTAAATTTTTTCATTTTTTTCGCCATTTCTCTGGCCGATACATTATAATCAATCGCAAACAAAAAGTCAACTATGGCCTCTTTTCCGCTTGTATTGTTACCTTACCATATCCCCGCTTAGTTATCCACAAGCTCCTTATTCTAGGGTTTATCAAGCTTCTTCAATAATTTTTATCTCTTCCGGTGTGAGACTATAGAGTTTATAAACCTCTTCATCGATTTTGCGGTCGGTTTTTTCTATTTCGGATTTGAGGCGCTGCCATTCGTCGGAGTTTTCTTCGGTGGCATGCAGTTTCTTTTGGAAACCAAGCATCTTATTGACCAAGAGCCCGATATTTTTCTGCTCAACTTGAGGAGCATCTAGAATCGGCAACTTTTTTATCTGAAAAACTCTGAGCTCAATGAAGCCGCCGCGCAGGGCTGTTTCTGAATATTTTTTGCGGACATAATACGAAAGCAACCTTGAATTCAGAACTCCCAGAACGTATTGCGAGTTCAGCTTTTTATTTCTTTGAGCTGTTATGCAATAAGTTGTGTTGACTGGATAAAAACCATCTTCATCGAGCGACGCTTCCAAATAGTAGCAGAGTTTTTTCATTATAATTTTATCCTTCACAACGTCGTACTCTCTTTTGGTGTTCAGGTCGCCAAAGTTATTCGCGTCAAATGAATATCGGCTAATTTCACGATTGCTAATAATGACGTTTCGCCCATCAATAATATTTTTTGTCGTTGCGAGAGGACGCCAGACATTTAAATCAACTCTGTTTTTGATAGCGTCTAACCTTGTAATTATTGAATCCGTCTCTCCAAAACCAAACTCTTTTAACAAGTCATAATGTTCGGAAACAACACTCTTTTTGTTCTCTTCGCGTTTTAAAATGATAACGACTGGGTACACGCTCGCATCTGGGAAAACATTATCGCGTGAATAATCCCGAAAATTTGCCAGCGTTGTGTTTTCAAAAATAAATTTTCTCAGTGCCAATCCATATTTTGTAATCAAGAATTTATTTGGGACAATGAATCCTAGTTGCCCGTTATTTTTTAGCAATCTCAGCCCCTTTTCTATGAAAAGTGCGTAGAGATCATATTGGTCGCTCGCAGACTGATAAGAATTCTTGAAATAATCTTTGTCGCCAGAATTTAATTCCCTTGAACTAACATATGGCGGATTTCCTATCACAACATCAAACCCCCCTTGCGTGAAAACCTTCGAAAATTCCTCCTGCCAATTAAATGGTTTCTTCTCGCGAAAGCTCGCGCCGAAATATTTTTTGAGTTCAGCGTCGGTTCCCGAAATCAGCGAGTTGCCGCATTTGATGTTCGCTATCTGCGGGAGCTTTCCCTTTCTATCAAGAGCATTTATCAATAAATTCAACCGCGCGATTTCCACTGCCTGTTCGTCCAAATCCACGCCATAGAGATTGTTCATAATAATTGAGACTTTCGTCATCTCATCGCCTGGCGCGCCGAGCTGTTTATATCTCTCATTCAAAACATCAAGCGCTTTTATAAGAAATGAGCCGGAGCCGCAAGCCGGGTCAAGAACTTTAATTTTGAGCAGGTCGGCCGTCGTTTTACATTTGTCCAAAACCGGCTGGAGCGCGTGGCGGACAATATAATCAACAATAAACGCGGGCGTGTAGTAAATTCCTTGTTCTTTCCGCTTCTTCGCGTCTTTCACTACTTCTAGCCCATCTTCTTTGAATAACTTGCCCTTCTTGGGTTTAGATTGTGAAATGGATAGGTTTCTTTAGACAGCGATTCGATGATTTTTATAACTTTATCACGCCGCTAACCGCTCGGCAAACACCGATGGCGGCATCTTGAGGGCAGAATGGATTCGCGTGTGGTTGTACTGC